>Ga0206878_10107_pt1 | contig 35985 bp, 27 predicted proteins | sample Alteio_BWOrgCont_8_FD_152621 | JGI IMG/M metagenome (GOLD analysis project Ga0206878, IMG submission 152621) | Enriched cells from forest soil in Barre Woods Harvard Forest LTER site, Petersham, Massachusetts, United States -... | ecosystem: Environmental > Terrestrial > Soil > Temperate forest >... | reverse complement strand
TTTCGAAAATGGTTTCAGTGATGATGCCTGTCCCTTCGGCAACTGCATTGACGGCCATGATCTGTGCCTGCATATCGGTGGGGAAGGCAGGCCAGGGTGCGGTTTCAAGGCTGATGGCTTTTGGCCTTCGGCCGCAGGTGTCGAGGCTGATCCAGTCTGTGCCGGATTCAATGATGGCCCCGGTTTCCGTGAGCTTGAGCAGCACGGATTCCAGCAGGTCCGGGCGGGTATTTCTGAGACGAATGCGTCCTTTGGTAATGCAGGCCGCGGCAAGATAGGTGCCGGTTTCGATACGGTCGGGCATGACCTGCCAGGTGCCGCCCCCCAGTTCCGGGACACCATCAATGATGATGGTGGACGTGCCTGAACCGCTGATTTTGGCGCCCAGCATATTCAGAAAGCCGGCAAGATCTGAAACCTCCGGTTCGCGGGCAGCATTCTGGATGATGGTTCGGCCTTCGGCGAGGACTGCGGCCATCATGATGTTTTCCGTGCCGGTCACTGTCACAAGATCCATGACGATGGTGGTACCCTGCAGGCGTTTTTTGCAGCGGGCCAGGATGTAGCCATTTTCGACCGTGATTTCAGCGCCCATGGCCTGCAGTCCCTTGAGATGCTGGTCTACGGGGCGGGTACCAATGGCGCAGCCGCCAGGCAAAGAGACCACAGCTTCCCCAAAACGGCTGGTCAGGGGACCGAGAACCAGAATTGAGGCGCGCATGGTACGCACCAGTTCGTAGGGCGCATGGCGGACATGTACGGCGCTGGCATCTGCGAGGACATGACCCCTTTCATCGAGGGTCAGGTTGACACCCATTTGCGCGAGCAGGGTCATCATGGTGGTGACATCGTGCAGATGGGGGATATTGCAGATCCTGACCGGTGCTGCCGTCAGAAGCGATGCGGCCAGAATGGGCAGGGCCGCATTTTTGGCACCTGAAATCCGTATTTCCCCACAGAGCGGTATATTGCCATGTATGACCAGTCTGTCCATGAATGCCATCCTGAGAATGAAAAGAAAAGACGATAAAGACCCAAAAAACCAGGCAGGGTAACAGCAGAGGGGGTCAAACGTCAAAGAATAAAGAGATTATGGTCTTGAAATCCCTGTATCCCGCATGACAGGATGAGGGTGCCAGACATGGATGGTTGCGGCCTTTGGGAGAATGGATATGGCTTTTCTTGTGACGCTGATCGCACTTTTGACGGAACGGTTTTTTCACTGGGGGCATTTGCGCCAGTGGAAGTGGCTGGATTATTACTTCTCGCGGGCAGAGTCCCTGCGCGGGAAGGCGCTGCAACCTGCTGTGAGTATCCTGCTGCTGTTGCCGCCCGTGATTCTGGTGGCCATCGTCCAATGGATACTGGATGGCCGCCTCCATCATCTGCCTGCCCTGCTGTTTGATACGGCGGTGGTGCTCTATGCCATGGGGCCGGACAACTTTTGGGAAACTTTCTATGCTGGCCGGTTTCATTCGTCAGAAGGCGAAGCCGCAGGCGTTGATACCGGGCTGTTTGTGGCCGTGTACGATGGGGTCTTTGGTGTACTGTTCTGGTTCTGGATCCTCGGTCCTGCGGGTGCTGTGCTCTATCGTGTGGTGGTGCAGGCGGGCATGCGCACCGGGTCATTTTCTGAGGGTGCTGTGATGGCCCGCAACTGGCTGGACTGGATACCGGTTCGGCTGTTCAGTTTTCTGTTTGCCTTTGCCGGGCAGTTTGCGCCTGCTTTTGCCTGCTGGCGAAAGCATGCGCTGGAGAAACCGTCTGTCAGTACCCCACTGCTTGCCGAATGTGGCCGGGCAGCGCTCGGGACCACGGGAGCCGCTTCAGGTGAAGAGGCCCTGTCACTGCTGGACCGTGTGCTGATCATCATGCTGGTGATTCTGGCGCTTGTGGTGCTGGCTTTGCAGTGAAGGCTTGCTGTCATTGCGAGGTCGCAGAGCGTTTGGCCGTGGCAATCCAGCTTGTTGTAATTTTTTGCCTGTTATTCTTCCCTGCTTTCGCATTCGCAAACTGCAGGGTTTCTGAACGCATCGTGAGTTTGGCGCCAGATATCACCGAATCCCTGTTTGCTGTGGGGGCGGGGAAACAGGTTGTGGGTGTGATGCAGGGCAGTGATTATCCACCCGCCGCACAAAAAATCCCTGTGGTTGCGGCTTTTGATCATATTGATACCGAGCGTCTTTTAAAAATGCAGCCGGATCTGATTGTGGCCTGGGCGGTTGGAAGATTACCCCATGCCCTGCGCAGGCTGAAAATACCAGTGTATTTTGTGCATCCGGAAAAACTGCAGGATATTCCCCATACCCTGCGTCAGCTGGGGTGTCTCTCGGGTCACCAGAAAAAAGCAGATGCAGCAGCGCTGATATTTGAGTCAGGCATTGCAGCGCTCAAAAAATCTCATCAGGGTGTTCGAAAGATTCGGGTTTTTTATGAAGTCTGGTCGCATCCGCTGATGACCATTACCCGTGCGAGCTGGATCAATGATGTGATTGAACTGTGTGGGGGTGAGAATGTTTTTGCAGGTCTTTCGGGAGTGGCCCCTGTTGTGGATCGCGAGGCGGTGTTGTCCGCACATCCTGAAGTGGTGGCCACAACTGCCACACAGGCTGTCTGGTCTCCCAAAGGCATCCCGGTGATACGGCTTGAGGCGGATATGATTGATCGCGCTGGTCCCCGGCTGCTTTTGGCTGCCCGGGCGCTGTGCAGGGAGTTGCAACCTTGAATTTTAACCAGTATGTTACTATAATAGTTACATACTGGAGAAAATATGAATATTTATGAATATTTATGAATTAAGACAGAAGATTGGGCAGGAAGTGATTGATTATAATACACTTATGTCTGTCTTAAACCATTACAGTCACCCGCGCGGGAAGATTTCAGTCTGGCTGAAAAGTGGGGAGTTAATCCGCGTTAAAAAAGGGTTGTATATATTTGGACCAAAAGCGAGCCAGGGGCCAGCCTCTCTGGAAGTGCTGGCAAATTTAATCTATGGTCCTTCAGCTATCTCGTTACATTATGCGCTTAACTACCATGGGCTCATTCCTGAGCGTGTACACACAGTGACTTCCATCACCAATAAGCGCAACAGGCAATTTAATACGCCACTTGGCGAATTCACTTATCATTATCTAAACTCCGAAAAATATGCCATCGGCATTGATCTGCTGGAAACTGCCAACAAAACACATTTTCTAATAGCAACGCCAGAAAAAGCGCTTTGTGATTTAATAACACTGGAAACAAAAAATATCAGCTTTCATTCCGGGCGTGATGTTGGGCATTTTCTTTTTGATGATTTGCGCATTGATGATGACGAATTTCGTAAACTGGATAAAAACCAGATGATAGAAATCGCCAATGCCTATCACAATGTCCGATTAAGGCAATTTATGACTCATTATTTAAAATGGATTCAACACAATGCATAACGCTGTAGAAACAATGCTAAAAAAATATCAATGTACTACTGGGGCAGATTACATTAATGCTCTTAAAGAAATCTTTCAGGAAATTTCCTTATTGGGACTTTGGCGTGCAAAATTTTTTGAACATGCTGCATTTTATGGTGGCACGGCATTACGCATTCTGTACCAGTTGGACAGGTTTTCGGAAGACATGGATTTTTCGTTACTCGTGCCTGAGAAATCATTTAATCTTAAAAAATATAATGAAGCAATCGCCGCTGAATTAAATGCGTTTGGTTTTAATGTGGAAGTGACAAAAAAAGTCAAAAATATTGATTCAGATATTGAGTCTGCGTTTATCAAGGCAAATACGATCGAACAATTACTGGCAATAGAGGTACCTGAAAATATTACCGGCTACATTCACGGCATGAGCATGATCAAAATTAAAATGGAAGTAGATACCAATCCTCCCGGTGATTTCTCCACCGAAGCAAAAAATTTATTGTTGCCTGTTCCATTTAGCGTACTGACCCTTGTCCCATCTGATTTATTTGCGGGCAAACTGCACGCCCTGCTTTGTCGTGCCTGGAAAAATCGCATTAAAGGCCGTGATTGGTATGATTATGTGTGGTACATAAGCCGCAATGTACCCGTTCATTTAAAACATCTGGAAACCAGATTGCGACAAAGCAGCCATTGGGAAAAACAGGAGTCGCTTTCAGCAGATTTACTTAAACAAATGTTGCTGGATAAAATTGACAGGATCGATTTTGACGCTGCAAAAAAGGATGTTGCCAGCTTTATTAAAGACAAATCCGCTCTTTATCTTTGGTCAGCTGATTTTTTTCGTGATCTGACTGCCAAATTAAAATGCAAATAAAAATACGGGTATTGGTGCTGGGTACATTGCAACCTGTGGTCACGCTTTCGGCGGATATGATTGATCGTGCTGCCCCCCGTCTGCTGCTGGCAGCAGAGGCGCTGTGCAGGGGTATCAGGAACCTTTCCTCTTGAATGAAAGGCGGGCATTTTGCCCGCCGACCCCTCTTGCCTTAAATCCCCGATTTGCTATAATAGGTAGTAACAGGTACTACCTTTATTGTGAGGCCCCATATGCCCGGATCTTCCCCGTTACAGCCAACCACCATCAAGATGGATCCTCTGACAAAGGCGCGCGTTAAACATCTTGCAGAGGCAAGGCACCGTTCTCCCCACTGGATGATTCAGGAAGCCATTCAGCAATATGTGGACCGTGAAGAAAAGCGTGAGGCTTTCCGGCAGGCAGCCATTCGGGCGTGGAATGAATACGAAATGACAGGTGTATATATCACGCAGGAAGCAGCGGATGAATGGCTGGGCCGTCTTGCGGCAGGCGAGGATGCGGAGCCCCCTGAATAATGTCTCGTCTGCTCTGGTCGCCTGCTGCATTACAGGATATACAGCGTCTTTATCGGTTCCTTGCAGACATTAATCTGGATGCTGCCAAAAGGGCAATAAAGGCTATTCGCGAAGCGGTTCAAATACTTTCTGCTCATCCTGAAGCTGGGCGACCGGCAGAAGAGATGGAGGCAGAATATCGGGAACTGCTTATCAGTTTTGGCAGCAGCGGCTATGTAGCACTCTATCGTCATGATGGGGAAACCACCATGATGCTTGCCATCCGGCACCAGAAAGAAGCCGGATATGGTTACTTTTAGAACAAAAATACCGGCACTGATATTTTGGCTTTCCAGCTATCTAGGTTAAAATGCCTGAACGCTCATCTCTATATATACTGATAAAAAATAAAACGGATAACTATTTATGGTTAAAAATTTGCTCGATGGGGACCCGATTGAAACGCGGGAATGGCTGGATGCGTTTGCCTCCCTTCTTGCGGCCAGTGGCCCGGACCGTGCCCGCTTTGTCGCAGAACAGCTGTTTGAGGCTGCCCTGCAGGCGGGGGTGGCTCTTGCTGGGGTGGAGGGTGCTACAGGCCATCTGCTGCAGACCCCCTGCCGCAATACGATTCCACCTTCTGCTGAACCGGACTATCCAGGTGATCTGGCGCTTGAAGCCCGAATAGAAGCCATCAACCGCTGGAATGCCATGGTCATGGTCCTTCGGGCCAAAAAATCTGCAGGAGGGGTGGGGGGACATCTTTCGTCCTATGCCTCGATTGCGACCCTTTATGAAGTGGGCATGAACCATTTCTTTCGGGCGGGAAGTGCAGACTCCCCTGGCGACATGATCTATTTTCAGGGGCATTCCGCAGAAGGCAATTATGCAAGAGCCTTCCTCGAAGGACGTCTCATCAGAGAGCAGCTCGAAAAATTTCGTCAGGAGACAGATGGTCAGGGGCTTTCCTCCTATCCCCATCCCTGGCTCATGCCGGATTTCTGGCAGTTTGCGACTGTTTCTCTGGGTCTCGGACCGCTGCAGGCTATCTATCAGGCACGCTTTCTCAAATATCTCGAAAACCGCGGACTGCTTGCTCCCTCTGATCGCAAGGTCTGGGTCTTTGCCGGTGATGGCGAGATGGATGAAGTGGAATCCGTGGGTGCGCTCACGGTGGCATCGCGCGAAAAACTGAATAATATTATTTATGTTGTGAACTGTAACTTGCAGCGACTGGACGGTCTGGTGCGTGGCAATGGCCAAATCATCCAGGAACTCGAAGGCGTGTTTCGCGGCGCAGGCTGGCATGTCATCAAGGTTTTGTGGGACAGCCACTGGGATGTGCTTTTCGAACAGGATAAAACCGGCCGTCTGGTTGTGCGTCTTTCTGAAATTCTGGATGGCCAGCTGCAGCATGCGAGTGTTCATGGCGGTGCTGCCATGCGCGAACTGCTTTCGGCAGATGATGCTGAACTGCAGGCACTATTGTCGAATTATTCAGATGAAGATCTGGCACGTCTGGGTCGCGGTGCGCATGATCCGGTAAAAGTTTATGCCGCCTATCAGGCTGCGGTACAACAGGAGGGTCCTGTGGTGATTCTCGCCCAGGGCATCAAGGGTCACGGGGTGAGCAGTGCAGAGGGGCGCAACATTGCCCACAACCAGCTGGAAATGAGTACGGATGAACTGAAAGCTTTTTGCGAACGCTTTGGGCTTGCGCTTTCAGATGAGCAGTTGCAGGGACCGGATTATTACCTGCCTGATACGAATGATCCTGCGTTACAGTATTTGCAGGAAAGAAGAAAAGCACTGAATGGCTGGCTGCCTGCACGTTCTGTTCCACAGAATCTTTCCATGCCTGCTGTGTTGCCACTGTCTGCATTTGAATCTGTTTTGAAAGGTTCAGGAGAGAGAACTGCTTCCACGACCATGGTATTTTCGCGCATTCTGAATATTCTTTTGAAAGACGGCGCGCTCGGCAAACATATTGTGCCAATTTTTTCGGATGAAGTGCGCACATTTGGAATGGAAACCCTGTTTCGCCAGATTGGCATTTATTCGCCATCCGGACAGCAGTACATACCAGAAGATCGTGATCAGCTGGTTTATTATCACGAATCAACAGATGGGCAACTGCTTGAAGAAGGGATTACCGAGGCAGGCTGTATGGCGTCTTTCATTGCAGCTGCCACGTCCTCGTCAGTGCATCATCTGCCGATGATTCCATTTTTTACCTATTATTCGATGTTTGGTTTTCAGCGGGTCGGTGATTTGATTTGGGCTGCGGGTGACATGCGTGCGCGCGGATTTCTGATCGGGGCGACCGCTGGCCGCACGACGCTTGAGGGTGAAGGGCTGCAGCACCAGGATGGCAGCAGTTTGCTTATTGCATCCACTTTTCCCACCTGCAGGGCATATGATCCGGCTTTTGGATATGAAATGGCGGTTCTCATCAGAAAGGGTCTTTCTGACATGGTTGAACAACAAAAAGATGTGTTTTACTACATCACCGCCATGAATGAAAAATATGTGCAGCCGCCCATGCCTGAAGATGTTGAAGAAGGTATTTGTCGGGGCATGTATCTGGTTCGGGAAGGCAGGGAAGAGGGCCAGAAAGCACAAAGAGTACAGCTTTTGGGCAGTGGTGCCATTTTGCGTGAAGTTTTGGCTGCAGCTGATCTTTTGCAGCAGGATTTTGGGGTGGTGGCCGATGTATGGAGTGTGACATCCTTTGGGGAGCTGCGGCGTGAAGGGGAATCAGCCCTGCGGGCCCGCCGGTTTGGGAAGGAAACAGGGATGCCTTGGATTGAAGTCTGTCTTTCAGGACGCGCTGGCCCTGTGATTGCAGCGACAGATTATGTGAGAGCACTTCCCGATCTGGTGCGGCCTTATATTGGGCAGTCGTATACGGTGCTGGGCACCGATGGATTTGGGCGCAGTGATACGCGGGAAAAGCTGCGGCGATTTTTTGAGGTGGATCGTTTTAATATTGTGATTGCAGCACTGCATGCGCTGTCTGAAGAAAACGGGACAGTCGTGACAACAGATACGGTGCGTGAGGCAGTTAAAAAATATCATGTGGATGCGGATGCGCCAAATCCCTGGGATGTTTAGGAGAAAACAATAGTGACCGAAAATATGGTGGTGCCCGACATTGGTGGGGCAGGGGAAGTGGATGTGATTGAAATTCTGGTGAAGCCAGGCGATCACATCGAAGTGGATACACCGGTAGTGACGCTCGAGTCTGACAAGGCCACGATGGATGTGCCATCGACTGCAGCAGGGGTTGTCAAAGAACTGAAAGTGCATGTGGGTGACCGCATCACCCAGGGTGCAGTGATTTTGACGATGGATAAAACCAGCGGCAATGGCATTGCAAAAACGGCTGCGGATAAACCGGCCAAACCGGCCATTCCTGTGGCGCCCGTGGCTCCCGTTGTACCCAAACCGCCAGCAGCTTCCGCTCCATCTTCTGTTTCTTCATCTGCAGAAATTCATGCAGGCCCTGCGGTACGCAAACTGGCGCGCGAGCTGGGGGTAGATCTGCAGGAAGTGGCGGCGAGTGGTCCGAAATCCCGTATTCTGAAAGAAGATATCGAACAGTTTGTCAAAACGCGACTGGCGCAATTCAAAACCGGCGGTGGGGGTGGAGGGTTCAGTTTGCCTGCCATGCCTGCAGTTGATTTTGCAGCCTTTGGTGCAGTGGAGACCCAGCCGCTGACCCGTCTCAAAAAACTTTCCGGCAAAAACCTGCAGCGCAACTGGATACTGGCGCCGCATGTGACGCAGATGGGTGAAGCGGATATTACTGTGCTGGAAGATTATCGTCTCAAACAGAAAGTGCTGCTTGAAAAACAAAATATTCGTCTGACGCCCATTGTTTTTGTGATGAAGGCGGTTGTGGCGGCTCTCAAAAAATTTCCGCAGTTTAATGCTTCGCTGGATCCGTCGGGTGAAAATCTGGTGCTGAAAAAATATTTTCACATTGGGGTTGCGGTGGATACACCGGAGGGTCTTGTGGTGCCGGTGATTCGCGATGTGGACAAAAAGGGACTCGCGGATCTTGCGCGTGAACTGGGTGAAATCAGTGAAAAGGCGCGCCAAAAAAAGCTTTTGCCATCGGACATGCAGGGGGGGTGTTTTACCATCTCGAGTCTGGGGGGTATTGGCGGTTCGGCATTTACACCGGTGATCAATTTGCCCGAAGTGGCGATTCTGGGTGTTTCAAAATCCGTGATGAAGCCCGTTTATTGTGAGGGGGCGTTTGTGCCGCGTCTCATGATGCCGCTGTCACTGTCTTATGATCATCGTGTGATTGATGGTGCGGATGGTGCGCGTTTTATGGTGTATCTCACCGAACTTTTATCGGATATTCGTCATTTGTTGCTATAGGAAAAATTTGTCATGACAGACCAGAAAACAGAAGTAGCGGTGTTGGGCAGCGGGCCTGGCGGTTATACGGCGGCGTTTCGCGCAGCGGACCTTGGCAAAAAGGTGGTGCTGGTGGAGCAGTATGAAAATATTGGTGGCGTCTGTCTCAATGTGGGCTGTATTCCATCGAAGGCGCTTTTGCATGCTGTGAATGTGCTGGATGAAGCGGCGGAACTTGAAAATTGCGGTATTCATTTTGGCACGCCGCAGATTGATCCAGAAAAGCTTTGTGCTTGGAAGAATAAAGTGGTGAGCCGTTTGACGGGTGGTCTCAAAATGCTGGCCAAACAGCGTGGCGTTGAGATCGTGACGGGGACTGGTGAATTTGCGGGAGACAAAAAACTTAACGTGAAAACAGCCTCAGGCGTGCGCACCATTGTTTTTGACAGTGCCATAGTGGCTGCGGGATCGAGACCTGTGACTTTGCCATTTTTGCCAGAGGATCCGCGCATTATGGATTCGACCGGTGCGCTTGAGTTGCGTGAAACTTCCGGCCGCATGCTGGTGATTGGCGGCGGAATTATTGGACTGGAGATGGCGACGGTTTATCATGGACTTGGTACAAAAATTACGATTGTGGAACTGATGGACCAGATTATTCCGGGTGCGGACCGTGATTTGGTGCAGCCGCTTTATAAGCGCATCCAGAAGCGTTATGAAAATATCTGGCTGAAAACCAAAGTCACCAAAGTCGAAGCCAAAAAAGATGGTTTGTGGGTGACTTTTGAGGGAGAGAATGCGCCCGCCAAACCAGAAAAATTTGACCAGATTTTGTGTGCTGTGGGACGTCGTCCGAATGGTGACCGGATTGGTGCGAAGGCTGCGGGAATCAGTGTGGATGATCGGGGATTTGTAAAGGTTGACAAACAGCAGCGCACGAATGTGCCGTATATTTTTGCGATCGGGGATATTTGTGGCAATCCGATGCTGGCGCACAAGGCGATTCCGGAGGGCAGGGTGGCTGCGGAAGTTATTTCCGGACTCAAACATTATTTTGATCCAAAGGTGATTCCATCCGTGGCTTATACAGATCCCGAAATTGCCTGGTCAGGTATCACTGAAAACGAAGCAAAATCAAAGGGCATTCAGTATGGGAAAGGCGTGTTTCCCTGGGCTGCGAGTGGTCGTTCACTCAGCATGGGACGGGATGAAGGCCTGACCAAACTGATTTTTGATGAGAAGACAAAACGGATTATGGGTGGCGCTGCAACGGGACCGAGGGCGGGTGAGCTGATTGCAGAAATTGGGCTTGCCATTGAGATGGGCTGTGATGTGGAAGATATTGCGCTCACTGTTCATGCGCACCCGACGCTTTCAGAAACGATTGCCATGGCTGCAGAAGTATTCGAAGGCACGATTACTGATTTGTATTTGCCGAAGAAGAAGGATGTGGTGAAGGAGTCGTGAGAGGCTCGTCTTTGCGAACTGATGTGTCTTCACTGATTGCACTTGGTTCTGGTTCTGATGTGCTCTTCACCTCTCCCACAAGGGGCGAGGTGAAGAGCACGCCAGAGCCAGAACCGAGTGCAATTCGTGGAGATAATTCAGTTCGCAATGACGAAGTACCATAAAATAACTAATTGATAGAACAAGAGCAGTTTTGTATGGCACCCATCAGTTTAAAAAAATTCAATGCTTTTTCCGAAGGTCCTGCAGAAGAATTTGCATGGGATGTTGAAGTGCAATGCCGGTTTAATTCTGACTGTAACCATATTTCAGTGAAGTTAAACCGGCGCGTGAAAATGATCATGACATCCACGGAAGGCATCAGGCATTATTCCCTGGTCGAGATTGGTGAACCACTTTCTGTTATGGATGTCTACAGGTCGCATGATCTGGCATTTCATGGTCTTTATATTTCACATGGAAGATCTCCTCTCGGACAGGTGAGTCATGATAAGGTTTTTGAGCAGGAAATTGATGAAAGAGATAAATACGTAGTAAATCACGTTGATAGACACAGGGTGCGGGTCAGGCTGGACCTGCCTGAAAATTTCAGAACGGACATCACTGAAAGTTTTAATGCGCTTATGAAAAAAACAGCGTATTTGAATTACTTGTGGCAAAACTGTGCCTATGCAGGGCTACATTTTCTGAATGACTGTTTTGGATATGGGTTTCGTGAAATTGGTCCAATAACACCAGGTTATTTTTTTAATGAAGTCTGCAAGCTGGCGCTCAGACAAAACAGTGCAAGGGAAAAAAAGCTTTGCGCAGATTTAAATGACTGTACAAATGAAGAAGAATGGCTCGGGGCAGCTCACAGACTTCTGTTGAATCACATTCACAGGCTTGAGACCGAATACATGCAGGCTGTGATTGCAGCGAGGGACATTTCACTTTCACCAACAGTTTTCTGGTCAAGAACACCGGTATTTTTTAAAAACTGTTATTCATCAGAAGAACAGAAAAAGAGACGGGATAAAATTGGTTTATTGCATGAATTGAAAGATGCTGCAAATCAGGATGCAGGATCTTTTGTAAAAAAACTGGATGCAGTGGTGGATAAAAGTGGGGCCAAACATGGCCGGACGTATACCATGCTTGCGGCGTCGTTGGAAAGTTGCAGAAAAATGCCTCCTCATCCTCTACGTCCCGCGCTTTATGCGCGGGATCCAGCCAGAAGCTGATTTTTTTCTGGATCCCGCGGACAAGCCGCGGGACGTAGAGAGGGGGTGGACACAGTATACATTTCTGATATGCTCCCGAGTTCTATTGTTTGTCAATTCATCAGGGAGCAGATTATGAAAATGAAACTGGCTATTTTGTCACTGGGTATTTTGTTTTCCGGCAGCGCATTTTCAGAAGATGCAGGTACAGTCAAGGTGCCTTTTTTCCACAAAATGATTCCGCAGGGTGGTATGACTGTCGGATATGATATCAGTGGTGAGCAGCCCCAAAGAATATCGTGCATTTTTGAAAACACCTATAAGGCATTTTTAAAAATTGTCAGCGGTGGTCATGAGGAAGGGACCGGTGCTTTTGGTGGAAATCAGCAAGTCTATTTTACAAATGCTGGATCAGCTTTCAAGCATACACAGGGTCTCGACAGTCTTGATCAGTATCATGTTGATGCGAGAAGTCATTTTATTGTAGCGGATGATTTTAATCGCTCAAAATCGTACGCTACCTGTTTTTATGTTCCAGAGAATTCAAAATAGACAGGACATCTGGGCACGGCACGCCGTGCCCAGGATCAGATTATTCTTCTTCCTCATCCGTCTTGTGCGCCGGATGCTCTGCTTGGATCGGAATGTGGCGGCTGGCATTGACCTGCTCGCGCACTTCCTTGCCGGGCTTGAAGTGAACGGCATACTTCGGCTCAGTGACGAGTTTTTCGCCAGTCTTGGGATTGTGTGCACGGCGCGGTGGACGATAATGCAGACAGAAGCTGCCGAACCCGCGAATTTCAATGCGACCGCCGTTGCTCAGCACATCACTCATGTGTTTGATGAGGGTGTTTACGGCCTGCGCAATCTCTTTTTCGGGAAGCCACGAAAGCTTCCGGCTCATTTTGGCAATCAGCTCTGATTTGATCAGCATCCCCTGTCAGCGCAGCGCGCTGCCTCCGTCTGGTCATGAAGCCTACCCCTATACGATAACAATCAATCCATTACAGCGCCAGAGGAAAATTTTGCCACCCCCCAAAAAGCCTAGGGTTCAGGTATAATGCCCCGGCATTTTGTTATTTTGGACCCGTTGTGATGCGCCAAAAGCTATTTCTGACAATTTTTTGTACGACTGCTCTTTTTTTGAGCTTTCCCGCCATGGCTGTGCCTGTCAGGGATCTTTATCGTATGACCCTGCCAGTCCCTTCCCGTGAAACAGATGTTCGTGCCAAAGCCCTCCAGCAGGCGCTTTTGGCCGTTTTGGTCAGGGTGTCCGGGGGCGAAGCTGTGACCACGCAGCCAACAGTGACAGCCCAACTCAAATCTGCTGAAAGTTTGATCGATGAATACAAATATGATCAAAAACAGATCAACGGTGAGCAGCAACTCCAGCTGCAGGCCAGTTTTGATCCTGCGGGGGTCAATCATCTTCTGCAGGGGGCGGGTATTCCTGTCTGGGGTGCAGACCGGCCGCTGATTCTGGTTTTTATGGTGTCTGATGGGGACGGTGGACAGCACCTTTTGACAGAAGATGCAGATAGAGGACCTGTGGATGCATTGACCCATGCAGGAGGGACTTATGGACTGCCGGTGATTTTTCCGCTGATGGATCTGAAAGATATTGGTCAGAAAATAACCCCTGCGGCAGTGCTTTCCGGCAATCTTCCCTTGCTCACGGCGGCTGCTACCCGTTATGAGAGCGATGGTGTGTTACTGGGCGAGATTCACTCCGTGCCTTCTGGAGGTGTGCAGCTCTCGGCCACCCTTGCGCTGGAGGATGAACACTGGCAGTGGCAGCTTTCGGAGAGTGATGCGGATGCGGCTTTTTCTGCACTGGCCGGCCGGATGGCCGGGATTCTTTCTGCAAGACAGGCGGTGCTGGCATCGAGTGGGACGGTCACAGACCTGCACCTTCAGGTGAGAGGGATTCGGGGTGGGGAAGATATTGCGGCAGTTTCTGACTGGCTGAAACAAGAGCCGCAGGTGAGGGGGGTGGAAGTGCTGCAGATTCTCGGCGATCATGTGATACTGGTCCTGCACTTTCGGGGAACGCCTGATGATTTCCAGCTGCGACTTGCCGGCAATACACATCTGGTCCAGGTTGGACCTGGTGAATATGAATGGAGAGGCTAGTTAAAGACACAAGGAACCCTGTTCATGAAATTTTCACTTCCCCTGCTGGTTTTCATTGTGATGCTGGCGGGGTTTGTTTATCTGGTTTCACCGATTCTTCCGCCCTTTATTGTCGGGATTTTTCTGGCATGGCTGGGCAACCCCGCTGTTCGTGCCCTCGAGAAGCGGGGAATTTCAAGACTCATTGCTATCCTTGGTGTGTTTCTGCTGCTGGTCTTTCTGGTCGCCATGATGCTGATCATTGTGTTGCCAAAAATTGGCAGCCAGATAGTTCATCTGTTTCACCTGTTGCCTGAGGCGTTCGCCCGTCTGGAGAGACTGATTCCGCCAGATTTTGCAGGTGCCATTGGTGCAGATCCGGCCACCATGCGCGCAACCCTTGCCGAAAACTGGATGAAAGCGGGCGGGGTGATTGGCTGGCTGGCCAAAACCGCATTTCATTCAGGCAAGACGGTTGCAGCCTGGCTTGCCAATCTGATCCTTGTGCCAGTGGTTGCACTTTATTTGCTGTATGACTGGGACCGGGTGATTGCCCACCTCAAAACGCTTTTGCCACACAGATACCGGGCGACCATTATTGCCTTCATGAGCGAATGCGATGCAGTGCTTGCGGCCTTTTTTCGGGGCCAGCTTCTGGTCATGCTGACTCTCGGTGTGATTTATGCGGTAGGGCTGACGGTGCTGGGTGTGCAGCTGGGTGTGCTGATCGGCGTCATGATCGGATTCTTTGCCATTGTGCCGTATCTGGGGGTGATCACCGGTTTTTTTGCAGCCTGTCTTGCCGCGTGGCTGCAGGCAGGTAACTGGCATGCGTTTTTGCCGGTGGTGATTCTGTTTGTGGTTGTTCAGGCGATGGACAGCATGTTCATCACACCGCGTCTGGTGGGCCACCGGATTGGGCTGCATCCGGTGCTGGTGATTTTTACGGTGCTCGCCGGAGGTGTGATTGGGGGGTTTACGGGCGTGCTGATTGCATTGCCTGTGGCTGCCATGTTGCGGGTGTTGCTTCACTTTGTGAGCCGTAACGGGAAAGACAATAAACCATTGCGGGGGATGGTTGCGTGAATCACCAGCTGATTCTGGGAGTCCAGCGAAGGGACCAGGCGACATTTGACAGTTACTGGCCGGGCAAAAATCTGCATCTCGTCGAAGAACTCAAAAAATCCCTTAAAGGTGCCGGTGAACGGCTGATTTATTTTTATGGTGTGGGGGGTACAGGCCGTACCCATCTGTTGCAGGCCTGCTGTCAGCTCGGAGCCAGCCAGTCGGTTTATTTGCCGCTGTCAGAATGGCAGCATTTTACGCCGGCGGTTTTTCAGGGCCTCGAAACACTGTCTCTGGTGTGTGTGGATGATATTGACAGTATTGCAGGACAACCAGCGTGGGAAGAAGCTTTTTTTTATTTTTTCAATCGCATCAGGGAGCACGGTGGACTGCTTTTGGTGACGGCAAAATGTGTGCCTGCAGCTGCAGGATTTCACTTGCCGGATCTGGTTTCCCGTCTTGCTGGCGGCATGATTTTTCAGTTGCAACCCCTCGCTGATGAGGACAAACTCGGCATGCTTGTCATGCGCGCCACACAGCGCGGAATGGTGTTGTCACTGGATGCGGCGCGATTTATTTTGACGCACTGTCCAAGACATCTGTCGACGCTTTGTGCGGCACTGGATGCACTGGATCGGGCATCACTCGCTGCACAAAGGCGTTTGACGGTGCCGTTTATCAAAAATGTACTGGAAATCTGATGTGGTGGTAAACAATGTCTGAAATCAGGTCAGTGAAAGGCCGGGAAGTGCTGGATTCGCGGGGAATTCCAACCGTTTCCGCAGAAGTCAGGCTTGCTTCCGGAAGTGTGGGTGAGGCTATGGTGCCATCCGGTGCATCCACAGGTTCTGCGGAAGCCGTGGAGCGGCGCGACGGAGATCCAAAACGTTATCTGGGCAAGGGTGTATTAAAGGCAGTGGCAGCCGTCAATGGCGAAATTGCAGACAGTCTGCGCGGGAAGTCAGCGGATGATCAGGAACAGCTGGATGGGATTTTGATCCAGCTGGATGGCACACAAAACTGTGGCCGTTTGGGTGCGAATGCGATGCTTGCGGTATCTCTTGCTGCCGTGAAGGCGATGGCAGCAGAAAAGGCTGTGCCGCTCTGGCGATATCTTGCCGGTCAGGAGGGCCTGAAATCAGTGCGGTTGCCAGTGCCGATGATGAACATCATCAATGGCGGTGCGCATGCGGACAATCCGCTGGATATCCAGGAGTTCATGATTTTGCCTGTTGGTGCGCCTGATTTTGCAGAGGCGTTGCGAAGTGGCGCAGAAATTTTTCAGCATTTGAAAAAACTGTTGCAGGAAAGGCATCTTGGCACACGTGTTGGCGATGAGGGCGGATTTGCGCCGGATCTGGCAGCAACGAAGGCAGCGCTTGATTTGATCATGCTGGCGATCGAGCGGGCGGGATATCGGGCGGGTGAAGAGATTTTTCTGGGTCTGGATGTGGCTGCAACAGAACTTTTTCAGGAGGGCAAATATCATTTGCCGGGCGAGAAGGCGGTTTTTTCTCCAGCTGAATTTGTCGACTGGCAGGCCGATCTTGCTGCAAAATATCCGCTGCTGAGCATTGAGGATGGCATGGCAGAAAAAGATGACGAAGGCTGGCGGCTTTTGACTGCAAAACTGGGCAAGAAGCTGCAGCTGGTCGGCGATGATGTGTTTGTGACCAATGTGAAATTGCTGGCGCGCGGTATTCGTGAAGGCATGGCGAATGCGCTGCTGGTCAAGCCCAACCAGATTGGGACACTGACGGGAACGCTGGCTGCGATCCGGATGGCGAGACAGGCGCATTATGGGATTGTACTTTCGCACCGTTCCGGGGAGACAGAGGACACGACCATTGCAGATATTGCAGTGGGCATGGATGCGGGGCAGATCAAGACGGGGTCATTGTGCCGTTCGGATCGTGTTGCAAAGTACAACCGTTTGTTGCAGATTGCAGAAGAAGCAAAAGAAATGGGGGCGTCAGGGCGGTATGCCGGACGTGCGGTATACAATAACGAAAAAAACGCAAACAGCGAGGTAACGGGGTAAAATGGATTTCGTCAGGACGAGGATTTTGCCAGCCTGTGTGCTGGCGGTGCTGGTGTTTTTGCAATATCGTTTGTGGGTGGAGCCGGGAGGTGTGATGGCCATGTTCCGGCTGAAGCGGCAGGTGACGACCGAACAGGCGTCGAACCAGTCCCTTCGTGAGCGCAATGAGGCATTGCGTCAGGAGGTGCTCGCGCTTCAGCAGGATGCGGGGGCTATCGAATCCCGGGCCAGATCGGATCTGGGCATGATTCGCAGGGGCGAGACTTTTTATCATGAAAGAAGCGAACGCAGTGAACGCAGTGAAAAAAATGAAAATTCTGCTGAGTAATGATGATGGTTTTATGGCGAAGGGTCTTGCCTGTCTTGCAGGCGTGCTGGGTCAAATTGCTGAAGTCACGGTGGTGGCACCGGACCGCAACCGCAGTGGTGCGAGCAACTCGCTGACGTTGGACAGTCCGCTCAGGACGACGACATCAGCAAATGGATTTATTGGGGTGAATGGCACACCGACGGATTGTGTGCATCTTGCGGTGACGGGTCTTTTGAAAGAGATGCCGGACATGGTGGTTTCAGGCATCAATGAAGGTTCCAATCTGAGTGATGATGTGCTTTATTCGGGGACGGTTGCAGCGGCCACGGAGGGGCGGTTTTTGGGATTGCCTTCGATCGCGGTTTCCCTTGCCGGGCCGCGTTGCCAGTATTATGAAACGGCGGCGGAAGTTGCGAAGCGTTTGGTGTTAAAACTCAACCGGGATCCATTGCCGAAGCATACCATTCTGAATGTCAATGTACCGGATTTGCCGGTGGCTGAATTGCGGGGTTTTCAGGTGACGCGTTTGGGGACGCGGCATATTGCAGAACCGACGGTGAAGGCGCTGGATCCGCGTGGGCGAAAGATTTACTGGGTGGGACAGCCTGGGCCTGAGGAAGATGCGGGGCCTGGCACGGATTTTTATGCGGTGAACATGGGTTTTGTGTCAATCACACCATTGCATCTTGATCTGACGCATTACAAAGTCTTTGACCAGCTGTCTGGCTGGGTGGAATCGATGGGTAAGGGTGACTAGGTTTATAGCCAGTGATGTGCATGGGCAATCAGGCCACCGAGGGTGACAAATCCACCGATCGTACTGGCAAACCCGCCAATCATGACGCCGAGCAGCCATTTGAAGTTTGAGTCAATTTTGGTATCAAGACGTCTGATATCGTGTCTGACTTCACTGTCAAGGCTTTTGATGTCCTGTCTGACTTCACTGATATTCTGTCTGACTTCACTGTCAAGGCTTTTGATGTCCTGTCTGATTTCACTGATATTCTGTTTGATTTCACTGTCAAGGCTTTTGATGTCCTGTCTGACTTCACTGATATTCTGTTTGATTTCACTGTCCAGGCGTTTGATATCCTGTTTGATTTCATTCAGGGAAGAATTGATATTTTCGTTGATGACTTCAAGGCGTGTCAGGCGACTTTCCTGATTCTGCTGTATATATTTGTCGCTATTGGTGCTCATGCCAAAGTCCTCAGTCTTTCGTGCTTTCATAACGATACTCTCTTCTAACTGGTTTGTCAGGGGTCAGGGAAGATTGCGCGGATGGGGGATTGGATGGGACCGGGGCATTGTAAAAGGTTTGAGATAAAAAGCAATAATCATTTGTCATAAACCGTGTTGTGTTTTATTTGATTTCTAAATGGTATTGTGAATAAATATAAATCTATTTTGGAAAGGGTATCAGCCAAAAAAATGCTTTATGCCTTTTGCCCAGGGGTACACAGTAACGCTGCCAATTTTTTTCTCTCTGGGATCACATGAAAAGCATACGGCCTCGCATTCTCCGAATTCATGAGTCAATCTTTGAAATGAAGCAAGATCTTCCTGTCTGACGGCTTTGCTGCTTTTGATTTCAATAAAAAGAATTTTTTCGCCGGGGCGCTCTGTAATCAGATCAACTTCAACGCCGCTTTCAGTCATCAGCCAGGAAAAACGGTATTCTGGTCTGGAGTAGCTGGCAAGCTTGATGCATTCCGCCACGATAAATTGTTTAAACAGGTCGCCATAGTAACTGGTTGATCGAAGCGGCTTTAAACTGAGGGTTCGACTGAGGGCGCGTGCAATTCCCGCGTCGATAAAATAAAATTTTGGGGACAGCTTCAGTCGCTTTCTGAATGAATGATGAAAAGGTTCCAGCATGAAGCCCAAAAGGGTGTCTTCGAGGATAGTGTAATAGTTTTTGATTGTTTTGTCGTCAGCGCCCACATCACGCGAGATATTCAGATAATTGATAATTTTGCCATTGGTTTGTGCAGCCACTTCCAGAAATCTGCGAAACGGATCGAGTTTTCTGACCAGTTGCTCTGCCCAAATTTCCTCCCTGATGTATGTTTGTGCATAAGCCTGTAAAAATTTTATTTTTTCGTTCTCCTGTAGTGAAAAAAGCCCTGGCAGCATTCCCCATGAAAGTGCCGACTCAAGGTTGAAGCTGTTTTTCAGCTCCACAAAAGAAAATGGAAAAAGATGATAGACAAAAGCCCGGCCGGCCAGCAGATTGGCGCCGCCCAGTTTCAGTTTGCGGGCACTGGAGCCAGTCAGTATAAAAATCTTTTTGGATTTTCTGTTTTCAATCAGCAGGTGTATTACATCAAGCAGGGCAGGTACTTTTTGAATTTCATCAATAATGACATATTCTGTTCTTTCGGGCATAGCATCAACGAGATCAATCAGTTCATTGGGATTGCGGGAAAAACGCGCTTCTTCGAGAGGGTCGAGCAGATTAATGTAAAGATTTTCATCAAGATGATAGAGTGCTTCAAGTAACGCACTTTTTCCGGTGCCTCTTGCGCCAAAAAGAAAATAGCTGTGATTCCGTGACGGAGCAAGCAGGCGTTTTTTGTACATGATCCCTCGATTAGTCGGAGTATGTTCCGAATATACGTCGTATTTTCGGAGTATACTCCGACAAAAAGAGACATACAATATCAAATCGCCATATCCCTCTGGTCATTGGGTGGTTCTTTGGGTATTGTCCAGATTGGAGATTTTTCAAGCCATACCCGCCCGAAGCGCGATAGATCAATTTCTGAACAGTGCTTATAAAATAAATATTTATCAAAATCACTATGTTAATAACAGGTAAACCGGTTTCCTGAATCCAGCGCCTATAATGGTAAGTGTGTGATTCCATTTTGGGATTATGCGGTGGAGGGTGATGTTATGAATAGCAACAGGCCAGAGCAGCCGCCCCGGCGAGTGCCTGATATTCAAGATGAAAAAATGGTTGTAGATAATGATATGGATGAAAAATCTGAAATTCAGAATCAGGATGATATGCATGTTCCATATCAGACAACAGTCGAGATGATGAGAGATATTTTATATGATCCGAATAATTTCGGGTATTTTGAAGAAAATTTATCTATTGGAAGGCAGCAATATTATTTTGAAAATAGAAAAATTAAAACAGGGTATATTCCAAAACATTTTCAAATGATGCTTGAGGCTTGCGATGAGGTAGCGGACATTTTGCCAAGGTATGATTATTTGGAAAAAATCAGGGTGAAATTGGCAGCGCTGAATGACGAACAACGGGCTGATTTAAAACGGTCAAAAGACGATAAAGCAATGACCAAATTGCTTGTTAAATATGGAATATTTGAAAATCCACCGCCAGGGGGGGCGAAATATCTTAAAAACTTAATTGAATCTCATGAATTCGACATTAAAGAAATGATTAAGCATGATGGAAGTATGGCTCCTGTTCTAGAGGAAAAGGCAATTGAAGATCATTATGATGAAAGCCCGAAATATTTTTATGGTCAATCATTGCCTGCTATTCCAAAAAGTTATGATGAGTGTGGGGTTTATTTATATTTTGGGAAGGCCGGGGATGGAACGAACCATTTGGTGTGTGCGGCAGGCTTTAGAGACAATATCAGGGTTGGAGGTTACAGTAGGGATCTAAATGATCTTACTGAGCAATTTGAAAATCTTAAAAATAAAAGTGAAAAAACATCTCTTGATAAATTTATCATAAAAAACTTCCAAAGCGCCATTGACAAAATTAAAAAAGGAGATGGTGATCTGACAAGTATTGAAAAAATTGCGATGTTTGATTTGATCTGTCTTGACGGAGCGAAACACGATGCCAGTAAATACCTTTCTAGGGAAGAGCGATTCGAAAGGGCGGCTGCTCATATGGGGCTTTCAGGAGAACAGGGATTTCTTGATAGGGTTGGTTCAGGTAAAACCTCAAAACTACGGGGAATAGCAGAAGCAATACCGGGTATAGCACCAGCACTTCCTGCAGATGCAGCGTTGAAAATTCAACAGGGAAAGAAATTTTCCGATGCTTATAGTGATGCAACGCACGATGTATTTGAGAGCTATGATGACCAAACAGTAGTGTATGCAGTTGCCTACCGTGCCTATTTCCATATGACTGCCAAAGGCGTTGATAATTCAGACACTACTTTTATGACCACGTTTGATAATCTCGATGATGCCGCGATTAAGGGTCATAAACTCGTTTCCCCATCTATGAGAACGAAATTCGGTCCATGGCGTGCAATGCTTGACAGCAGTGATGCTGATGAGGTTGCTCTTGGGGTCATTCCTGAAAATGATGATCATGAAAAATTTGCTTCTGAAGCTTTTGAATTTCTGAAACACAAAATTATTGATGGAGATTTATCAAATACTGATTTTACAAGCGCACTGGAACATATATCTACTATTTTTAATGAAGCAAAAGAGGAAGATGTGCGGCTGGCTAATTTGGTTGTTGCCCTGAGTGAAGATGGAAACGCCTCTTTTTTGATGAACGGGGCCAGCGATGGCCAGAAAAGTGGAGTGCAATTTTTTAACGGCACACAAACAAGCGAGATAGAACGGATGATTTTTGAGCGTTTGAAGGATCGGGATGAGAAGCGCATTGCGGATGAGGTGGAAAGGAAGCGCGAGGCATCAGGTGCTGCGGTGGAGAAGATAGTTGATGCGATCAAAGAGATTCCGGAAACGGAAGAACAAAAAGCGGGAAGTGATGAGGATATACAGCTGCAGATTGCGGCGCTGGACAAGATTGGCACCATGACTGTCCAGGCTATGCATGATGACCGCGATGAAGACTTTAAGGCTGCGCTGGGAAAGGATGACCCGGCTGGTGAGCGCGACAAACTGATTTGTGTCGGAGCGGATAAACAGGACGTTAAGCCTGTCAATGACGAGGCGAATGGGAAGGCAGAAAAATTGCGCGGGCTGTTGCAGGAGCGTGCAGAAGCGAAGGCAGCGAAGGAGGCGAAGGAAGCGGCGGAAGAGCGGGAAAGGAAGCGTCTGGAAGCGAAGGCGGCATCAGGTGCTGCGGTGGAGAAGATAGTTGATGCGATCAAAGAGATTCCGGAAACAGAAGAACAAAAAGCGGGAAGTGATGAGGATATACAGCTGCAGATTGCGGCGCTGGACAAGATTGGCACCATGACTGTCCAGGCTATGCATGATGACCGCGATGAAGACTTTAAGGCTGCGCTGGGAAAGGATGACCCGGCTGGTGAGCGCGAGAAGCTGATTTTTGAGGGAGATGATAAACAGGACGTCCAGACTGTCAATGACGAGGCGAACAGGAAGGCAACTGCATTGCGTGGGGTGCTGACAGCGAGGCAGCAGGCTCGGGATGAGGCAGCAGCTGCGATAGCCAAAGCAATCGGTGAAATTTCGGAGAAAGAAGAAGACTATCCCAAAAATGGAGATTTGGTGGCGAAGATCGCATCGCTGAAATGGATAAAGGATCTCGGTGCGAGAGAGATGCGTCTCGACAGGGGATATTTCGAAGCAGCGCTTGGAAGAGGAAAAGGACAGCTGGACAATCGTAGGCTGCTGAAAGACGGGCAGATTGTAACAGGCATTAATATAGCTGCGGAGACGAAGGAAGTTGCATTGCAGCGGATGCTGGATAATCGACTGGCGAAAAAACCAAAAGATGAAAAAGAAGAGAGAGATGATAAAGAAGAGAGAGATGATAAAGAAGAGAGAGATGATAAAGAAGAGAGAGATGATAAAGATGATGATATGTCAAGCAGCAGTAAATCCAAAGAGTTCGAGTTAATTTGGGATCTGTACTTTGTCGGCACGGACATTAAAGCTTACCGCGATGGTTTGGATAAACTTCAAGGTCCAGAGCATGGCGATTTTTATACCAATAAAATCATGCCAATCATTGACATGGATGTGGAGTCACTACAAAAATTTTTCCTGATTAAAGATGCTATCGCTGAATATCTTGTCGAACAGGGCCAGTTTGATCCTGTTGAGCAAAACAAAAAATTTGATGAATTTGGGATGATGCCACCAGACAAGACAAGAACGACACTTTCCCGGATCGAAGATGATCTTCGCGATGAGTATAAAATAGATAGTGCTCATCCTGTACTGAAAACCATGGCAAACCGTTACAGGGAATTTTTTGATCTTGCTTATGCCGTTCCACATACAGATCACGCAGCCTCTGAAGAAATGCAAAGCCGAATCGAGTCTCTCGAGAATACCATGACTGAACTGCTTAAACAGATACATGAGGCAGACGATAGGGATCGGAAGGCATTGCTGATGTTCTATCTCCGCTTCGCAAAACTTCATCAGGAAGCAAAACGTATCCTCCAGCCTAAAATGGAATATCAGCACGTCTACGGTGTTTCAGAAATGCAGCATATTGCACCTGGAAATAAAAAGGACCTTGATGAATGGTATCAACGGGCGCTTGGCAGGCCCGCGGGTGGTGGAGATCCTGATTCAGAGTATGTTGCGGAACGTCCGCATCGTGAAGATTTTTTGAAAGTCCAACCTGGTTTTTATCTCTGGCCCCCACTGGATGGACCGGATGGATTGAGGTATCAATCTCCAGAAGCGCTTCAGGAAACCAGGGACAATAATATGTGCCTGCTGATCAATGTGGATCCCAATCCCAGAAATCCTGTGATCGAAAAGGGATTCAGTTTCCCTAAAATCGATATCAGGGGACGAATGGGTAACCGCGACAACCTTGATTCTTTCAGAGCATTTATGAAGGATTTTTATAATGAAAGTGTGCTCAGCTACAACGACCCAAAACCACGGAAGCCTTCCGGCAACGCCCATCTCAAACTTCTCAGTCGTTGGGATGTGGGTATTACCCAGGATCCTGCGCTGTGCATGTACGAGGCTTATTCTGGCATGATGGAAAGAATGCAGCTTGCGAATGAACGTCTGTCTTCTTATATTGCCGGAAAATCATTCCCTGTGAAAATTATTACCGCCGATGACAGATATTTTGCCATGGCCATGTATACCCTGATCAAGGCCAATGGACTGGAGAAAAAAATCATCATGTCGCCCTCCATCATTCAAAAATATTCTCTCCGTGAAGAATGTGATGCGTTTGTGGAATATCTGGGAACAAAGCCACTACCCGACGCACTGCTGGTTTATCAGAAGGCTGACAGTAAATTGCTTAACCAAACCGCCATGGGACGTCGTCTGCATCCCGAAAACCCCATTTCCGAGCGTCATGGCGATGAATATAAATACAGGTCGAAGCCGCCTGGAGTGTCCTGAAAATATTTTGCAGCAACAGGGCGCGATTCAGTGTAATCTCTTCCGGCATGTAATTTTTTGCCGCGATCACATCACCTTCTGCTTATGACAGTGCCGGCCTTCGCCAATCTGATGTTGCTGATAGATTTCTGCTCTAAAATGCAACTCAATGATTTTTAATCAAATTATTATTCAAAATTTCCTGCAAAAGCTAATACTATGTGTTATAATTAAAAAGGAATCAATGATGAGAATCTTTAAGCACCGAATCTTTCATCAATGGGCCAAATCTGAAGGATTGGCTGACAGTATCCTCAAAAATGCTGTCCTGGATATGGGTGAAACAGGTATCAGGAATATGATCGATAACGGCAAACTGTTTGAGGTGAAATGACATGAAAAAGAGCATGACTGATGTTGCACATGAAATAGCCAACGATCTGTATGATGCGGGTGTGATCAATGCTGTGACCATGCGTGAATATGAAGCACTTTGCATTCCCCCTGTCCGGGAATTAAGTCCGCGTGAAATCAAGCACATTCGTTTACATGAAAAGGTCAGTCAGGCAATTTTTGCAAAATACCTGAATACAAGCACATCGACGGTCAGGCAATGGGAGCAGGGTGGCAAACACCCGAGGGGGACTTCCCTGAAACTTCTGAATCTCGTTGCTGACAGGGGTCTTGCCATTTTGGCTGCTTCTGCCTGATGCATTGATATGGTTTTCTGGATCCCGCTTCTAGGCCGCGGGACAAGAGAGGGAGGCAGCAAACTTCCCCAAAATCAGTTATGATGCACGGTTTCGTGAGATCGAGTGAAGGGCAAGATACCTGAATGAACCTGAATTTCCTTGATTTTGAACAGACTATCGCTGAACTGGAGGCCAAAATCCAGGAGCTCAGGCTCGTCGAAAAAGACCCGGATATCAATATCACCGACGAAATCCATCGCCTCGAGGAAAAAAGCCGCCAGCTGACAAGGCAGATTTTCTCCAAACTGACCCCCTGGCAAATCACCCAGCTCGCGCGTCACCCTCAAAGACCGCATACTGTTGATTATATTGAAAGAATTTTTACCGATTTTAATGAGCTGCATGGCGATCGAATGACTTCCCGCGGGCCATCCATTGTTGGCGGGCTGGCAAGGCTGAATGGCCAGCCGGTCATGGTCATGGGCCATGAAAAGGGCCGTAAAACCCAAGAAAAGGTCATCCGTAATTTCGGTATGCCCCAGCCCGAAGACTACCGCAAGGCGCTCAGATTCTTCAATATGGCTGAAAAATTCAGCCTGCCCATCATTGCCTTGATCGATACCCCCGGCGCCTATCCTGGTATCGGCGCCGAAGAACGCAACCAGAGCGAAGCCATTGCCCGAAACCTGTTTGTACTCTCCGCGCTCAAAACCCCCATCATCTGTGTGGTCACAGGAGAAGGCGGCTCTGGCGGCGCGCTGGCCATTGGCGTTGGCGACTGTGTGATGATGCTGCAATATGCCATCTATTCGGTGATTTCTCCCGAAGGCTGTGCCTCCATCCTCTGGAAAAGCGCGGAAAAGGCACCCCAGGCGGCCGAAGCCATGGGCGTCTCGGCTGAAAAAAACCTCGAACTGGGCCTCATCGACCGGATTATTCCAGAACCGCTCGGCGGCGCCCATCGTGACATGGATGCAATGAGCGCCAGCCTCAAATATGCCCTTCAGGAAGAACTGACCCGCCTGCGTGGCTACTCTCCCGGACAGCTCATCAACCTGCGCTATCAGCGGCTCATGGCCTATGGACAAACTGAATCGCAGGGCTGAACTGTTTTTTCAAAAACATTGCAAACATCGCAATGTCCTTGTTGCTTATAGCGGCGGCGTGGATTCCTTGGTCCTGCTGCAGCTTGCCAAAAATTATCTGCACGGCAATATCACCGCCATTCACATCAATCACGGCGTGCAGGATCAGGCTGCCCTCTGGGAAACACACTGCCGCAAGGTTACAGACGCCCTGGAAATCCCCCTGATCACGGAACATGCCGGTTTTGCTGCGCTGCCTGACACAGATCCTGAAAATACCCTGCGCGAAGCACGCCATGCACTCTATTCCCGCCATATGGGTTCTGATGATATTCTTTTGACCGCACATCACCAGGATGACCAGGCAGAAACGGTTTTGCTGCAGCTTCTGCGCGGTGCAGGCCCCAGAGGGCTCTCTGCAATGCCCGCCATCAAAAAGTTTGGTAATGGTTGGCACGGTCGCCCACTGCTTTTTGCAACACGTGCGGAAATTCATGAATATGCAGTGATGCATCAACTGGTCTGGATGGAAGACCCTTCCAATACCGACACGCGCTTTACGCGCAACTGGTTGCGGCATGAGATTTTGCCCCAACTGGAAAACCGCCTCAAAAATACCACGGTTGTCCTCGCGCGCGTTGCAGACAATTGTGCAGCTTCAGAAAATTTGCTGGATGAATTTCTGTCCGCAGAAGTTTTGGCCTGTCGAGGACTTACGCCCGCCACCCTTTCTGTCACCAAACTGTTAGAGAGACCGGAAACACTGCAGGCAGGGATTCTGCGCGCTTGGCTGAAGGCAGCGCCCCCCAGAAAAAAACTGCAACAGATTCAGAAAGATATGCTGCATGCAGGGGAAGACCGCGCGCCGCATGCGTTCATCGGGGATTGGGAAATGCGCCGCTATCGTGATGATCTGTATTTCATGCAGCGTCTTTTGCCCCATGATGCCACACAAATTATTCCCTGGGATGCCAAAACACCCCTCGAAATTTCAGGGGCAGGCATTTTGCAGCCTTTTGAATTTTCGGAAACGTTTGTATCCTGTGCGGATCCTGTGACTGTCCGCTTTCGCATCGGTGGTGAAATTCTGTATGATCCGAAACGTGGGCAGCATCAGTGCCTTAAAAAGATTTTTCAGCAAAAGGGTATTCCGCCCTGGCAGCGTGATCGTATGCCATTGATTTATAAGGGAGAAAAACTGGCAGGATTGGGTCAGGTCACTAATGGGTGTGAGAGATCATTATGGTAAACACCATCGAAGATGCCATGACAAGGCTGCGTACCGCCAAAAACGAACTCGTGCAAATACGCGACCTGAGAGAATTGACAGATGACAGCCGGTATTATCTTAAAAAAGTGATCGACAGCACTGAAGCTTTTCTTTATCAGCTGAAAGATGAAAAGGACAGGAAGCTCTATCGGCAGCGGGAAGAATTTCGCCAAAATCTGGTGATCAATATTGACCGGGTTTCCACGGTGCTGGAACATCTGGTGCGACCAGAGGATTTTTTTTGGCGCTGGCAGGCTGTCCATGCGCTGGAATATTCTTTTACACCGCGTGAAAAACTTTTTGCTGCTGTCAAAACCGGGATACTGGTGATTGCAGCTGCGGTGATTGGTTTTGTGGTGAGCACAGTGGGCACGCTTGCAATCACTGGTGGTATTGCCTCGATTCCTGGAGGGATTATTTCCGGTCTGAAAGCGGCGATTGCAGCCATTGGGGCAGGGACCGCCACCATTGCGCTTTCTCCCATCGTGGCAAGTCTTGGAATCGCAAGGGACACGCTGGTCCAGCGAACCAATTCACCCATCGAAAAATCCCTTTTGAAAATGAAACGTGCCATGATCGACTATAGCGTCGATGATCTGGAAGAAAATGCGGGTCGCATTGAAAATGCTTCGGTCAAAAAACTTTTGCAGGATGTGCTCAGACAATCCAACAGTTTGAAGGTGGCGTCATACGAAGGCGGTTTCCTTGCAGACAAAAGCGGCATGCGCCGAAAATGCGCCGCGTTGCGTGAGGCGGTTGCTGCAGTGCTTGATCATGGCCGGCTCAATTATCTCAACCGCAGTGATGTGCTGGATATCAACGTTGAGATCTCTGGTAAAAACATGAAATTCAGGGATGTGATTGGCATACGCAGACATCCGCTTTATGATGGCTGTGCGGGGTTTTTTTGCTGCAAAAAGCGCTGGACAGATACTGAAAAGGCTGTGGAACTGGACAGGGACGATGATGATGAGCTCCAGTCAGAGCCCCTGTCTGTTTATACGCTGGGCTGAGGTATTGCTGGGGCAAGTTTTTCAAGTCCCCATTTTTTGGCATTTTCACGAACTGATTTTTCAGTCAGGGTAGAGGCCTGGTTCATTTTCTCATCAGAAAATTTAATGCCGGTATCGTTGATGCAGGTATATCCGCGCAGCGCGCAATATGCCATCGAATATTTGACGATTTCGGGATCCAGGTTGCCAAAAATCCTTGTCGCGGGATTCACGAGTGGACTGCGCCGTCTTGAGGCTTCAATTTCGAGGGCAACCATGCGCACGATTTCTGTGGGAATATTTTCAGCATGGCTTTTGATTTCTTTCGGATTATAATATAATTTTGATGTCAGAATGCCATGATCATCTATGGTATGAACAGAAGTGACTTTGGTCTTGTGACCCTGTTTGTCAAATACGCCGGAACGTGACTGTACTGCTGGGTCCAGTTCAATGATATTGATAATCGCTTCCTTCTCATGTTCAGGCCGGCAGACAATTTCCGGTTGGGGTTCATCTTTTGATTCAGGCAAAACCTGATCCAGACCTCCATGGGATTCCTGCAAGCCACGAATGACTTTATCCAGTTGCGCAAATGGTATGACCCGACTGCGATAGTTTTTGTGGAAATTTATCAGTTCTTTTTCAGGCGCCATCCTGTGTTTCAGGTTATCTCTAATGACAACATATTTTTTGCGCTGCCATAACTTGGCATCATCAGGCTTGTTCATGCCGGCGAGTGCATTTGATCTTGAGTAGACCGGGCCCAGCATGACGGAAACATCATCATCTGTCATTTTGGAACCATCCTTGAGTCCAAATGATCCCGGTGTATTCATGGCTGCAGCTTCCTGTGCCTGATGTGCCCGAAAAAGCGCACAGAGTATGGCCACAAATTCTTTTCTTTCGTCTTCATTATCATAACAGCCTGGCCATTTTTTATTTTTTTCCCAATAAACCAGCATGGCGTCACGAATAAGGGTAAAGAGGCCGGTGCGATCCTTGCCGCTTTTGCAGTTGACGGAATCAATGCCATCAAATTCTTCAATCAGCAATGAGATATATATAGCAATATAGGCATCGATATTAATGGGGCCACGGGATTTGTTCAACAATCCTTTTTGTTTGACTTCATCAATGCTGTCCATAAGTCCCTGAATTCGCCTGCGTTTGATTTCCACATCGCTTTCTGGATCCGGGTCTGGCGGATCATGATCCTCATCCCACAGTTTTTTTCGCTTTTTTAAATGGTTGAGCAGATTATCCTTGTTATCCGTCCATAGCAGGTCTGCGTGCCTGAAAGAGTTGACACTGGTATTGTCCTTAAAAAAACTTTCCAGTTTATCTTCGGGAGCTGCCTGAATTTTTAGCTCGGACTGACTGTCTTCATCAGGTTCTTTTGCTTCATCCAGGTCCATTTCATTTTCATGAGCTTCGCGCGGGCTTATTGCCCGCGACCGGTTCCCTGAAGGTATTGGTGATAAAGATTTGCCAATGCGCTCCAAAAAATCTCCTATATTTTCAAGTGCTTTATCCTGTGAATTTTTCAGGCTGCTATCTGCAAAAAAAACATTGGTCACAATGGATTGCACCATGATAGGCGCTTCGGGAGATCTTTCTTCCTTCACAAGAATATCATTCAGGAATTTTGCAGCCTGCTGGCCATTAAACTCGGACTCGTTATCACGTTCATGTTCGTTTTTCATTTCGGACTTGACAAATGATAATGCTGCGGTACGAAAAGATCTGGAGAGCTGTTTTTTTTCAGGGGATGTGTTGGACTGATAGTGCAGATAGTGTCTGCGGGCATTTTTGATGCCTGGTATATCAGACATGGCGGATGACTGAAATCCTTCCAGAAAATCGTTCCATTTGGGATTATGGGGATTAAATGGCGGTGGTGGGATCATCCTGAGCAGCCACTTTTTCTGACATTCCTGCAGTTTGCCATGTTCAAACCATTTGGGGCGTCTTTCAGGATCAGGATCATGAATGGCCTGAAATGATCTCATCTGATTGGGCAGGAGTCTGTTTCCAAACGGGACATCCGTTTGAATAATGGTGCCGTCAGGATCGACGGTTTCATGGACCAGAAATTTCTGTTTTTCATAATCAAATACAAACTCGCGTTCGACAGCAAGGATTTCTTTTTTAAGATGAATGGTATCTGTATCATTCAGCTCAAGTGCAATCGTGTCCCTGAGATGATCGACAAAAGCATCCATGGATTTTTTTGGATCCATCATTTCTTCATTGGTGGGATCGCTGATTTCAGCTGCTATTTTATAGAGTCTCAGGGCAAGTGCATTCTGGATTTTTTTGCCTTCTGCGCTCTCAATATCAATCCCTGCAAAACCATAGGGCAGCATGTTAATGATGCCGGCGATGATGCTGAGTTTTCGGACCGTCATGGCATGAATGTCGCTGTTGCGGAGTTCTTCTGCTTCCTGTTTTTTTCGTGTTTCAGGATCCACGCTTTCATGCCGAATGACATGAACAATCTGTTTGCCTTTGCCGAATTGATCGGATGTCCTGTAATATCTGTAGTCAGAAGGAGGATTTGTGTATTTCAGTTTTTCATGATGACGTATTTTTTGGACGATAAAATCCAGACATTCTTTTTGTTCAGGAATACCGCTGATAGGATCGGGATGAACACAGGGATCAGAAATCAGCTTTTCTTCTTTTTCGATACCCGATAGCGGAATGTCTGCCAAATGGGTTCGCAGCTGACCCTGATCCATTCCGCGCAAATTTCGACCACGCATGGAACACCCTCCACCAGCGGGATAAATCCAAAAGACCCATTAACAGTATAACAGACCGTGAATATATTTTATTTGATGTAAATCAATGAGATAAATTAACCATGCTGTAATGGTTGCTATACTGCAGATATTGAATGGCAATTTTTTCAGGGAGTGCCGGAATATGCCAAGACCAGTATTTAAAATAGGTTTGGATAAAAACGTTATTCCAGATGAATTGATTCTTGCAACTGGAAGTGAAGAAGAGGATGTCAGTCGTAGAAAAATGCTTACAGATACGGACGATTTTGGGATTGATAATGATGCAAATGGTATCCTGAAAGGCGTCTATGGTGCAGTTTTGGCAATTAATGCGACAGATCTGCCACTTGCCAGGACCGAGAAAGATACCTTGGTTAAGTTTGTGTTAGATGCCATCAGGAAAGGAGAAGATCCAGTACTAGGGCTGGAAGAGTTTTATCTCTACAAAAATATGAATGTTGATGACCGTAATGATTTTAAGAAAGCTGTTGAAAAATTCTCATATTCAATCGACAAAATTTATCTTTTGTACAGTAAGTGTTATATCCCAATCAGGGAAGCAAATCCTCACAATGAACAATTGGATGTGTTGTATGCCGATATCGAGAATAAGTTCCTGAATCAACCTGTTGATGTACAAGCACTTTGCAAGGCATTTGGAAAGTTAAATGCATATATAGCCGAGAATAAACTGAATGTTGATAGAGGAGCATTAAAAGAATCTTTACCACTTCTTAACGAAAGAATAGAAGGTGAATCGACATTTCCAGTTACTGGAAAAACTCTAAAAGACAATGTTGCAGAAGAGGCTAAAAAAGTAGCACCAGAACCAAAAACAGCAGCACCGCCTGCGGTAAAAAAACCGACAGATATTGTAAGTGATGAGGTTAAAGCTGAACCTGAAACCAGATCAATCGCTGGGGATACAAAAGGTTATGGGTCAACAGCAAAATACGAAGATAGAGATCCAATAATACTGGATGAATTATATAACCAAACAAGGGCAGCAAGGCCAAAATATCAAATTGATATGACCAAAATTTCGCGAGATTTCATGGAGCATCCTCGAAAAAAAGGCAATCGGGAGAAATTTGGGCATAAAGCAGGTGATACTTATCCAGCTTCCATAGTTCACACGATACTTGAAATGCCGTATCAAGCCGCGCAACAAATTTCTGACTATACTGAGGGTTCTGAGAACCTGGAGGTGAGGAAATTTGTATTGTCCTGTATTGAAAACCATACATATCTGGATAAAATTGCAAGCGGTAATTGGCCGCCGGAATTTATGCAGCCCGATCAACGCGGTAGGCCAGCGGTGGAAAGAGACAATAGGGTACGGCTGGATTTCCAAATAAAAAACTTTTTGTATGCAGTGGAGGACATGGAGGTGCTGTACAACAAATATTACAAAAATAAGTATGATGATCCGGAATATGGTAAATTGTGCGGCAATATAGAAGCTATATTCAAAAAAGGTTCACCTGTAGATCTCGAAAATCTTTGTGAAAAATTTCGCGTGGTAAATGCACATATAAAAGTTATTGAACAGGCAAAAAAAGATAAAAATGCAGTACCAGAAGTAAAAGCAGTAGAGCCACAGAAAAAACAGGAGGAAGTTAAAGTGGAATCTGCTGCAGCAGACGAGCCAAAGCAACGAAGAGAAATGAATGCTGAGGCTAAAACTGAACAGAAAACCATTTCAATTGCTGACGATATACGGGGCAATCCGAATGCACCAGAAGAAAATGATCGAGACTCAATAAATGTCAAGCGATTTTCTCACAAATATATCGAAAAAAGGGGTAAAGAGCCAACATATAAAATTAATATGAAGGACATTGACCTGAATCATCCTTTAGCTCAGAAATTTAATTTTAATTCAGAGGAAGATTATGCTCATCTTGATGATCCAGGTCTGGTTAAAAAGGTACTTTCACAGCCATTCCGTTCCGCTTGCAATATTTCTTCCGAGGTCTTGGATCGTGGCAAGCTGGGTGACTCTGTAATACCCTCTATTAAAGGCCATAAATATATGCGAGATACCGTAAGTGCAAGCGGTAGAAATTATCCGCAGTATTTAATCGATGCTGGGCTGGATAGGAAAGAAAGAGTAGATCTGAATTTCAATATTGAAAACCTTCTGTATGCAGTCGATGACATGAAAGCGCTGTACGATGACCAATACAAAGATAAGTATAAAGAAGATGAGAAATATACTGAATTGTGCGGTGCAATAGATGAAATATTCGCTCATCCGGATCCGGAGAATGGCGTAAATCTCCAACAACTTGTCGGAGCATTTCGTGCGGTCAATGGACGTATTAAAGAGATTAAAATTGAACAGGCAAAAAAATCAGTATTAGAAGAAAAAGCAGCAGTCACACCAGATCCAGCGATTGTACCGCCGAACATATCAGTAGCAGAGCTTGAAGTAAAAGCGGTAGAACTACCACCTGAAGCGCAAAAACAAAAATCAGATGAAGAAGACGTTGACTTTAGCACATTGAAAATATTAGGTTCTGTCGATCAGGCCGATCTGGGCGATGGCGAGCTGAAACTCGAAGAGGGGGTGAAGGGTGCGCCTAAGCATCGGCACATATCCGATATCTTTCCAGCAGCAGCGGTTGAAAAAGCACCATCCCCGGTTGCGAAACTCACGGATAAAGCCGGGGTAGAAAAAACACAGGTTGACAAATTTTATACACTTTTGTCAGCCAGTGGAATGGCTGACGGGATTACCAAACCATCATGGATGAATAAGGGAGCGAACGATCCCAACGATCCCTCTGAGGACGAGATTAAAAGGGCATGGCTGGGTATGACGAAGGTTGCTTTTGACATTATTGCCAACGAATCTGCTGTACCCAAAGGTGGTGGTATTAAAAGTTCAAATGATCCGCAAGCGAAAGAAAAGATGAGTGCCAAAAAATTACTGAAAGCATTCATCGGGGAGAATGCTGAAAACTGGAAGTTTTCTGCATCTCCTGAACAAAAAGTCGTGGAGGAACACAAGGCGGTGGTCCCGCCAGAAGAGCCCAGCAACGAGCAGTCCCCAGCCCCAGCCTCAGTCCCGGTCTCAGTCCCTAATCTAAATGTCGCGGGCCAGCCAAAAGCTGAGGAGTTCAAGACCCCAGAGCCGACGCCCCCCCTAGCCTCAGCCTCAGCCTCAGCCTCAGCCTCAGCCTCAGCGGTCCCAGTAGTAGAGCCAACCCCCCCCCCAGAGAAGCCGAAGGCAGCCAGTGTTTCAAAAAAGCCAAAGGCAGAGCCAAAGCCAGTGGTTCAGCCAAAAGAAGGAAAAAAAGCGGGGATATTTGGAATTGTCCAGCAGGGCTGGAATAAAGTCACAGGCAAATCATCATCCGCCCCAGAAGAAAAAGCAATTGAAGAAAAAGAAAATGTTCAAATCTTGTCTGGATCTCAGGTGCAGAGTACCCCCTACGTAGAGTTGATGAAGAATATTCTTACGCATCCAGACCAAAGATATGACAGTGTTAAATTTCAGGATATAGAGAAAGATCATATTTCTTCCGGTATCACATTACTCTCGGCTCTGATCAATCAGAGCGCTCATGACTCTGATCCAGACTCGAAAGAGCTTCTGCAGAGGATTGCAGTTGATCTTGCCGAAAACCTGCTTAAAAATGCCTCTTTGGAACAGCGTCTGGTCATCAACAATCTCTGTGGCGAAGACAGTAAAAGTTTTACAGATGACTATGAAAATCAGCTGGCAAGAATAAAAAGTGCGCAGGATATCATTAGAACAGTGCCAAAAGTGGCAGAGGACAAAGAATTTGATTTGACAGGCCGTCAGGTTGTTTCTATGACATTGAATGATCCGAATTGTCCTTTGGCCACGCAGTTGTTAGGACAAAAAAATAAAGCATTCGAGACACCAATGGTTGTTGAAGATCTTCGCTCGCCACGCTCATTCAGCCAATTTTTCTATGTTGAATCTAAAGCCGAAATGGAAGGAATTTCGCTTCCGCCGGAAAATGAGCAAAACCTTGCGGGCACAAAGATGAAGGTTCCTCCCGATAAGCATAAAGTTGATATTTTGGGTGATAATCTGTTTGCAGTCGAAAAACATGAAAAAGATCCGTCTGGAAAAAGTACCTTTAGAATTGACTGCGTGGGTAATGTTGAGAAAGCAATTCAAAACAGCAAAGACAAAGAATACGACCTGCTTCTCAACGCTGCAAGATATGTAGAACATTATTTTCAGGGTTTGGGGGATTCGGAAGGGACCTGTATGTGCATCGAGGAAGGAACGGCCATGACGCCGAAGCAAATAGCCGCCATTCAGGCATATTACATGCATACACGAGAAAAAACAGCTGAACAGATGGAGCTGGACATTATAACGGATGCCAATGTCGATTCCCGGGAGAGGAAAGCTTTTTATGACATGCTTGCCACAAAACCAGAAAACATTGAGCGTCTGGGACGGGATATGAATACACTGGTCGGCAACCCGGATGAGATCAGGAAACAGGCTGATAAAATTCTGGAAATGCCTGCCAAATGCCGGGAGATTGAGCAAATGAAGGTTGA
>Ga0206878_10106_pt1 | contig 36031 bp, 40 predicted proteins | sample Alteio_BWOrgCont_8_FD_152621 | JGI IMG/M metagenome (GOLD analysis project Ga0206878, IMG submission 152621) | Enriched cells from forest soil in Barre Woods Harvard Forest LTER site, Petersham, Massachusetts, United States -... | ecosystem: Environmental > Terrestrial > Soil > Temperate forest >... | reverse complement strand
TGCCTCGAAAATTTTAAAGTGTTTACTTTGGCAGAAAGTCTTGGCGGTGTGGAAAGTCTGATTGAACATCCTGGCATCATGACTCATGCCGGTGTTCCACCAGATCTTCGCCACAAAATTGGCATCACGGATCATCTGATCCGGCTGTCGGTCGGCATTGAACATGTGGATGATTTGAAAGCAGATCTTGAGCTGGCGCTTGGATGATTATTCAAGCAACTCCAGCAGCCTTTCCCTGTTTTCTGTAATGCTGCAAACTGCATAGAGTGGCAGGGAATAAATGTTATCAAAAAAAGAGTAATTATGTATGGAAAAGCGTATGCCCCAGGGTGAGTCAGGATGGGATTCCAGAAATATGCGCATACTTTGCATGGTGGTGCCCTGACCGCTTTTGACTTCTATTGGAATAATATTGCGTTCAATATTAACAAGGTAATCAACTTCTGCATGGCTTCTTTTCTTTTCACGATGCCAATAATATAGCTGCTGCTTTGTAGTGGAGTTGGCATAAGCCAGAATTTCCTGGCCAACGAAATTTTCAGCAAGAGCACCTTTGTTAACAAGATTGACTGCAGGTTCGATAAACCAGTCTTTGAGATTAAGCCCCAATATTTGCTGGTTAAGGCCGATATCAAGCATAATCAGTTTGTATTTTTGTAAATCAGCCTCTGCGCCCAAAGGAATGCCGTTTCCAGAGGAATGAAGAACCTGATTTATAATGCCTGCTTTTTCAAGCAGCCACAGGGCAGGCTCCAGCTCCCTTTTCCGAAAATCAGGAGAAATATGAGAAAACTTGAAATGCTGGCAGATAAATCGGGGGATATGCCTGAAAAGATGATCTACATATTTGATTTCATTTTTATTGGCGTATTTTGAAAAATCCTGTTCATAGGTGTTTTTGATTTCCGTGAGGGTGTTTACACACGTATAAATATTCTGATCTTTCACCCATTCATGTACGGCTTTTGGCATGCCGCCAACAGCCATATATTCTCCAAGCAGACGCAGGGCTTTTACGTGGATTGGCTCAACGAAAGGATTACCATTTTTGTTGGTAATAATCGCTTCCGCCAGTTTTGAGGCGCCTTTTGCGCAGAGAAATTCAATAAATGACATGGGATACATGTATAGAAAACTTAATCTGCCAACAGGAACTCCAACTTGTTCGATGGCAAAGTCGACCAGTGACCCGGCAGCAATGACGTGTAATTCGGGCATGTCTTCATAAAAGTAACGCAAGGCGATAATTGCAGCAGGTACCTGTTGAATTTCATCAATAAACAGCAAGGTGCTGCCCGGCTTGATTTGTTTGTTCACAAAAAGGGAAATTTCACGTGTAATTCTGACCGGATCCAGATCCAGCTCAAATATTTTGGCGAGTCCGGGTGTTTTTTCAAAATTAATCTCAACATAATGGGAAAATGTTTTGCCCAGTTGCCGAACAATATGGGTTTTGCCTGTTTGCCGGGCACCACGAAGCAATAGCGGTTTTCGGCCTGTCTGGTGCCGCCAGCGTAATAAATCATAATAAACAATTCTTTTCATATAGTTATGTAGCTTTTTGGTTAAAATGCATATCAATTTTATGTAAATTTTGGTTAAAAGTAAAGGCAATTTTAGGTGATTTATGGTTAAAAGTAGGGTCAATTGAGCTCAGACATAAAACAGACAAAACCAATCCCCGCCAGCACAAATGGCAAGGCAACAGCCAGCGGCAGCAGCGGATGCAGGGCCAGAAGCAGTCCGCCGAGTACGGCTGAAAGCATCCACACGGCAGAAATCACAATGAATCCCATGCCCATGATTTTTCCCTGGTCTTCCTGTGACACAGCATCGGAATAAAGCGTACAGATACAGCTGAAAGCAATCACATCGCCAGCGGCTACCAGAATTGCAGCCACCCATGGCAGCGAGGAATGGGCAGTGAGTGCAGGTCTGATAAAAAAGAACAGTGTGAGTGCCAATCCTGCAAACATCAGCCAAAGAGAAAAAATCAGAATGCCACGCATGTTGAAAAATTCGCTGAGCAGACGAATCCCAAAAAGGGTGGCGAGTGCGAGCCAAAGTGCGATCAGTCCCACAAATTGACCAATCTGACGGGCATCTGCATGCAACAGCATCTTGAGGATCGGCGGCATGAACTGATAATAGAGACTCCATCCCACCTGGGACAGCAAAAGAATCAGCGAAATGGCCTGAATGCGTTTGTCTGCAAACAGCTTCAGAAATGGCTTCCAGTGAAAGGCGCCCGTTCCCGCAGAATTTTTGGGTCTCTGCAGTGTTTCACTGAACGTAAAAAAAGTCAGCCCCAGTGCCATCACGGCAAAACCTGCAGCTGCAAAAAAGGGCAGGGAAAAATTCAGTCCTGCAAAATCAAATGACCGCGCAAGACGGCCGCCCAGAATAGGTCCGGCAAATGCACCAAGCGAGATGGCTGTCTGAAGATATCCCATATAAAGCATTTTTTTATTTCTTTGCTGGGGCGGACTGATGTCCCCAATGGCCGCCTGGGCGATGGGATTGGTTCTTGAAAAGAGACCTCTCAGCAGGGAAGCACAAAATAACAGGGTCATGGAACCGGCAAGCACGCTGAAAGCCCCCGTGAGTGCATAGGCAAGCGCTCCTGTGGCTGCGAGGAGAAGGATGTTCCTGCGGCCAAATTGATCCGAAAGCATCCCCAGCAGGGGGGCGGAAAAGAAATTGACGGCATGGGGGATGGCAATACACAGTCCATACCAGTAGCTGCGGATATCGTGCGGCGTGAGTGCCGCAAAAAAACGGCTGTCCGCATCAAAAAACAGCAGGGTCAGCACTGGAAAGACAAGATTCAGGCTGGTATGGTCAAACAGCATGATCCAGAGGAGGGGAAAGAGAGCCTTTTGCTTTTCTCTGGGGATATGGCTCAAAAGTCCTCCCAGAGCTCATGATGGGCATCCCCCCCACTCTTTTCAGCCTTTGTGACTGGGGTATCGCGCAGCCGGGCAATGCGTTCGGCTTTTTTGATTTCCTGCAACCTTGCTTCAGATACCCTGGCGGACGGGGGATCTTTGGCCAGAAACAGGTGATCAATGTCACTGACATAAGCGGTATTGATGCCGCGGAAGATTTTTTTCATGGTGCTCCCTCCAGTTTCCGGCGCGATTGTAACAGGTAAATATTGACGCGACGAGGCCAGTCTGGCACCCTGGAATCTGTACGCTCATGCTCATGACAGGGATTGCGATGATGCCTGCAAAATATCTGGCCTGTATCTCCTGCCTGTTTATGGCGGCCGCCCTCTCTTCTCTCTCCTCATCTGTCCTTGCCAAAGAAAAACACCATCATCACAAAAGACACCATCATGCCCGTCATGTGACCCAGGCAAAGCAGGGACATCCGGTGCGCGGCGAGCAGGCGCTTTCTGCTGAAATTCTGGCAGCCATTGCCGAATCGGGCTTTCAGACACCTGTAGGGATTGAAATCCGGTCGATGAAGTATGGGGACACCCTTTACAGCAAAAACCCGGGCCGGCTGTTTACACCGGCCAGCACCCTGAAAATCCTGACCGCAGAGGCAGCGCTGATCTTTCTCGGGCCTGACTATCATTTTACGACCCGGGCGCTGACCAATGCCAAAAGCGTTAATGACGGTGTGCTCGCAGGGGATCTCTGGCTGATCCACAGTGGTGATCCATCGCTGACCTGGTATGACCTGAATGACCTGATGGTGGCGTTAAAGGCCCAGCAGATCCGCAGCATTCAGGGCAATGTCTACATCGACAATACTGCCTATGACCAGGAAAATATTGGTCCTGGATGGCTCTGGAAAGACCGCCAGTATTGCTATGCTGCTCCCATCAACGCCAGCATTGTGAATCACAACTGTGTGACTTTCAGTATTGTGCCTGCCCGGAAAGAGAGACAGCGGGCGCTGGTGATTGAGAGTCCCCGGTATTTTTATGCAGATATCCGCAATACGGTGGTGACACGTTCGTCCCATGCAAAATCCTGCCATGTGACGGTGACCAAAGGACCGGACAATGCCATTGATCTGGAAGGCTGTTTGCCAAAAGGGCATTATGCGCGTACAGCCAGTGTGGTGGTTGCAGATATTTCCAAAAACAATGAAGCCATGATGAAGCAACTCCTGCGCATGGCCAAAATTCGCTTTGGCGGCACCATTCAGACGGCAGTGCTCCCTGCGCCTTCTTCGGGATTGCATCCTCTGGTGGTACATGCTTCCCGGCCGCTGCATGAACTGATCGGCGACATGCTAAAAAAATCAGACAATGTGATTGCTGGATCGCTTTTCAAAAAGCTGGGCCAGTTGCGTTCGGGCCAGCCGGGCAGCTGGAAAAATGGCAGTCTTGCAGTCTCTGACATTTTGCAGAAAAAAGCGGGTGTGAAGACAGACCAGATGGCGGTGCTGGATGGTTCAGGTCTTTCTCCAGACAATAAAATTACTCCCGAACAGATGATGGCCGTGCTGGATTTTGCCTTTCATCATGACAGCAGCAGTTATGAGTTTATTTCATCACTGCCTGTGGCCGGCATGGATGGCACGTTGAAACATCGCCTGCAGCAGATGAGCGGCAGGATTCGCGCCAAAACCGGCACCATGCCGGATGCAGGCGTGAGCTCGCTTGCAGGCTATGCCGTGAGCCGGGATCATGAGCCGCTGGCTTTTGTGATCATCGTCAATGGTAACCGCGGCAATGTCTGGAAGTATCGGGTGATGGAAGACCGGATCGCCATGGCGCTCGCCAACTTCAGCCGCAAGGGCTAGCGAGGGGGTTTTTGACCTAAGTCAAAAAAACTCGCGAGTGTTTTTGACTTTGGGTGAAAAATCTCGTATATTCCCCCTTATGAAAAGTCGATATCTTGTTCCTCAGGTCAAAAAAGATCTCCACAAAAAAATGGTTTTTGTGGGGGGTCCCCGTCAGGTGGGCAAAACCACCATGGCCAAAGGTCTGCTGCAGGGTCAGCCTGGATATATGAACTGGGATGTGCCTGCGCTGCGGGAGCTGATTTTAAAAAGGGAGTTTCCCGTCAGTCCATTATGGGTTTTTGATGAAATTCACAAGTATCGTACCTGGCGCAATTATCTGAAGGGTATTTATGATGTCATGCCTTCCGGTCAACAAATACTCGTAACTGGCAGTGCTAGGCTGGATTATTATCGTTTTTCAGGTGATTCCCTGCAGGGCCGTTATCACTATTTCAGAATGCATCCACTGTCATTTGCTGAACTTGGCCTGAAAAGCCAGAAGGAACTGCTGACGCTTCTTCAGCTGGGTGGATTTCCGGAGCCTTATTTCTCCGCCTCCGAAACAGATGCCAAACGCTGGAGCAGGGAATATCGCAACAGGCTTGTCAGGGAAGATCTGGTACAGCTGGAGCGGGTGCATGATGTGGGGAATATTGAACTTTTGGCACTCAGGCTGCCAGAGCTTGTGGGAGCTCCCCTGTCCATTAACAGTCTTCGTGAGGATCTTCATGTCAGTCACAAGACAGTGGCGAACTGGGTAAAAATGCTGGAACGGCTGTATGCCATTTTTCGTATCCCGCCTTTTGGAGCACCCAAAATCAGGGCGGTCAAAAAAGAACAAAAGCATTATCAGTTTGATTGGACATTGGTACCAGACATGTCTTTCCGCTTCGAAAATCTGGTTGCCTGTGCACTTCTGAAATGGGTGCATTATCAGCAGGATGCCCTGGGTGAAGACATGGAGCTTTGTTATTTTCGCGATGTGGATGGTCGTGAAGTGGATTTTGTGGTGACCCATAACAGAAAGCCCATACAGTTTGTTGAATGCAAATGGGCGAATGCGTCTGTCTCACCTGCTCTCAGGTATCTGAAGCAACGCTTTCCTGACTGTGAAGCATTGCAGATTTCAGCTACAGGAGAAAAGGATTTTATGAGCTCTGAGGGTATCCGGGTTTGCCCTGCCACGGTGTTTTTGGCGACTCTGGTATAGAGTAGAGGGCACGGTCTGCTACCCGGCCCTTTTTCAGATTAAAGTCCCATTCCATACGAGAAAGTATCTACACTGTTAGTGGGATCATCCTTAAACGTTATTTCAATGTCGTCCCGATAACCATTATTCTCTGAAAGAGGTCGTGCGGCGACAGGCTCCACTTTATGCTCCACTTTTTTCACTTCCGAAGGTGGCTCGAAATCAAGACAGGAAACCAGGACTTCGCGCTTATCCCCAAGACGACCAGCGATTTTTCCGGTGCTGTTGGGAAGATCTTTCAGGCGGGGCTCAGGCCAAACGGCACTTTGTTGCCGAACCTTGGCCATGGCCTGAATGTTTGGGCCTCCTGAATAACCCGTCGTGGTACCCCCGAGGAAAATCGCACCAGCAGTTGTGTCTGCCTGTGGTGCAACAAGAGTGCCCTGTCCACCACCATTCGCGAGGGCGAACAGTGGATCCACAAGGAATTCCGCGAGCTGGCCCGGCGCATTTGCCGCGCGCTGTAATGCAACAGGTTTGGGTTTGACATTTTGTTGAGCAACCTGGCCTGCGGAAGGTTTTTTTGAAAAGAGGCTGGAAAGGCCAGAAAACACTGCCGCTGCAGTGTTTGCCACAAACCCCGTGAATCTGGAAATGGCCGCATGAATATTGATGTGACTGAAAAGATAATGCGTAACAGCATTGATGCCTGCTACTGCCCAGCCAGTGATATTTGCCCATTTGGCATTGAGAATGCCATTCATGACCTCAATGCTCTTGTCATGCAGCATGCCAAAACTTGCAACAGTGACTACGATATTGATTCCAAGTGCGAGTGCAAGCTTGGTGGCGCTGAACAGCACATGCCCTGCCCAACCGGCACGGTCCCAGCCATTCATTTCTTTCCATGGCCTGTTGCCATAGGTGTTTTTGAAGTAGTTGAGAGCAGTGTTCCAGCCATCATTTTTGACGAAATTGCAAATCACGACGCCCAGAATACAGGCAAGTCCAATGGCGGTTGCCACAGCCGGAAAACAGGCAACCGTGGCAGCCAGCCCAACACCTGCGCCGAGCGCAAGAAAAGCTGCCTTGACGGACAGAAAGGACAGACAGCCATAGACAATACCAGTGGCAGCTGCACTGCCAGCAAAAGCCCAGCCCAGCCATTTTCTCCAGCCGGTGACTTCGTTGCCGTCTTTATCAATGAAGAATTTGAGCATGGGCTTGCCATCATTGGTTTCGCCAGTCAGGGTAAACTGGCCAAGCATGTTGATGGTGTCAGATCTCATCAGAAAATAGTTACACCACCAGCCGGCAAGCCCGGCAACCAGCAGGGGCAGGACGAAAGGCACTGCAGGAAACATGGCGGCAATTGCCACTGCGGCAACCAGTCCCTCACCAAAACCGATCACAAGGGATGCCAGGGTTGCAAACCATCTGTTGGAACCCTTGGTGCGGCGGTCTTTGCGTTTTTTTTCAGCTTTTTCAGGAGTCAGGGCGACCGGTTTTTCAGTCACTTCATAGGGCCGGGCGTCAATGCTTCCATCCAGATTGACTTTATTCTGGATAAAAGAACCAAGACCCAGTTGCTGGCTGAAATGCTGCATGCATTTTTTGAGTTCTTTGGTCTGGTGTTGCAGACCCTCAAGAACCTGCAGCTTTTCAGCGCGGATCTGCTTTAATTCATAAACCAGCGTGAGATTGTACTGGCCTTCTGGATGTTCCTCGCTCACGAACGTCAGTTCGGCTATGGCGATTTTCGAAGTTTCTTCGCTGCCGTAAACGATTCTGTTATAAAATGCCAGCAATTCTGCACTGTCAGCCTGCCAGAGTGCTGAAACATATTCCTCTCCATCCTTCACCCGAATGCGTTTTTTGTCGTCTTCGCGCAGTCTGTAAAAAATCTTCTCAAGGTCTTTTTCATCATTCAGCTTCAGTTCCTGGTAATAAACTTCCTGGGCTTCAGTAAAATCTGCGGTCATCTTTTTGACGAGTGCGAGCTGCTGATCCTTGCCAAAAAACCGGTCTTCAGGCAGCAGGGCGTCAATGTCCAGTTCTGAAATATAGGTTGAATTGATCCGCGCCAGACGGTCCAAAAGCTCCACCAGGACCCTTTTTTCAGCGGAAAGGATCAGGCTGCCATCATCATAAAAATGGCCATAAATGGCGTGATACAGGGAACCTGCAAAGGGGGTGAGTTTGTTCTCTTTGAAAAATCCCCTGCCCTCAAGATAGCCCTGATACTGGGTGAGGATGCCCTTGAAATCTTTGCGCAGGTCATTACAGTAATCGGTATAGGGTTTTTGGGCAGGCGCGCAGTCTTTGCCCAGATCTGTCAAAGGATTGAGCTTTTGGGCATTTGCCAGAAACAGGCCAGGGTCTTTTTCGCCAATCTTGGCTATATAATTGATTTTGGTAAGTTTATCAGCGTCATCAAGATCATCCCTTGCTGCAATGCCTTCAAGGAGATCCACAAAAATCTGATGGACACGGGGCAGCGCATCCCCTTTCTTTCGGAACAGCTCCCTGATGATACGCGAGAGATTGCTTTCCTCGCGCAGGGCGAGTGCTTTCCTGACACCTAATATACTGTCTTTTAACAACTTTTTCAGTTTCGGATCACCAGCACCCGCTTTACTCATGGGACACCCCTTGCAAACAGTTCAATCATAATATTTATGTTTGTTCTGTTCGTATACAATCACGGGACGTTCCCTGTCAAGAACATTATTACCCCCCAAAGATTAGGGTAATATTAGGGCTTTTGAGGGTTTTTGGGTAAAACTTACATAAGCCCCAGCTGCAGCTTTGCTGCATCAGACATCATGCCGCGGTCCCAGGGAGGGTCAAACACCAATTCCACTTTAATATCAGTAACTTCCGGCAATCTGCGTATTTTTTCTTCCACTTCTGCGACAAGCACAGGCCCCATGCCGCAGCCAGGGGCGGTCAGCGTCATGCGAATGTTCACATCGCAACCCGTCACGCGACATTCATAAACCAGTCCAAGATCAGCAATATTGACGGGGATTTCCGGGTCAAAACAACTGGCCAAAAGGGCCCATATCTTTTGTTCCGTGGTACCCTCCATTTTTGAGACATCCGGCTCTGCCATGATCACCATGCCAAGGGCATCACCATCAATTCCTGCCACACGGGCAAGATTGCCATTCACATAAACCGTATAGGCACCACCGAGGGCCTGGGTAATCTGCACCAGGGAGCCTTTCTGGATGGAAATTTTGATGCCAGTGGGCACCAGCAGTGCATCGCAGTCACGCAGTATTTCTGTTGTATCCTTTGTCAGCATGGTTATTCCACCGTAAAGCTTTCGCCACAGCCGCAGCGGCCTGTTTCATTGGGATTGATGAAAACCAGCTTTTTCTGTTTCAGGGCTGATTTATCTTCTGCAAAATCAACCGTAATACCCTCAACAAATGGTTTCGCAGAATCATCAATATAAACTGCCAATCCTTCTGGCGTGACAAAATGCAGCGCCTGTTCAGGAATGGCAGAAATGATTTTGGGTTTCCATGCATAACCCGAACAGCCGGTTTTTTTGACTGCAAGAAAAAAGCCAACAGCGCCAGCTTCTTTGGCCATGTTGTCCCGGATGTGGGAAACAGCATCAGCAGTGAAGATCATCATGCAGATTCCTCCGTTTTTTCTGTTTCTGTGAGTGCAGTCATCAGGGTATGCCATGCAAGGGTCGCGCATTTGACCCGCGCAGGAAATTCGGAAACACCAGACATCACAGACAGTTTGCCGAGTTGTTCAGAAGGGGTGCCGGTGGTGACAAGCGCATGAAAAGCATCAAAAAGTACTTTGGTTTCATCAGCAGACTTGCCGGACAGTGCTTCTGTCATAAGAGAAGCAGAAGCCTGGGAAATGGCACAACCTGAACCCTCAAAGCGTATTTTTTTGATGATACTATTTTCATGCAGCAGATAAATTTTTATTTTGTCGCCGCACAGCGGATTAAACCCTTCCTGCATGTGAGTGGCATCAGATATTGATCCAGTGTTTCTGGGAGAACGCCCGTGATCCAGGATCATTTCCTGATACAGTTCGCGCAGGGAAAAAAGAGAGTCTGTCATTTTTGAAAGATCTCCAAAGCCTGCTTCAGGCCCAAAACCAGCGCTTCTATATCTGCTTCAGTATTGTAAATCCCAAAAGAAACGCGTGTGGTTGCAGGAACACCAAATCGCTGCATGAGGGGCATGGCACAGTGATGACCCGCTCTCACGGCAACACCAGACTGGTCCAGAATGGTGGCAATATCATGGGCATGAACATGATGGATCACAAAAGAAATCACGGCTGATTTATGGTGAGCCCGGCCTAGAATGCGGAGATCAGAAAATTCAGACAGTGCCTGTGAGGTTTTTTTCAAAAGCATTTGCTCATGGGCAAAAATATTTTCAACGCCAATCGAATCAATATAATCCATGGCTGCATGCAGTCCGACCGCTTCTGCGATGGCTGGAGTGCCTGCCTCAAATTTTTGTGGAATATCTGCAAAAGTGCTGCCTGAAAAACTGACTTCGCGAATCTGCCCGCCACCCGTCTGGAAAGGCGGAAGTTTTGTTAGCCTTTCAGCTTTACCATACAGAACACCAATCCCCGTTGGGCCATACATCTTGTGTCCCGAAAAAACATAAAAATCACAATCAAGTTCTGTTACATCTACTGGAATATGTGAAACCGCCTGGGCGCCATCCAGAAGAACGGGGATGTTTTTTTCATGCGCCATGCGAATAATGTCAGATACCGGATTGATGGTGCCCAGCACATTGGAAACATGGGCAATGGCAACCAGACGTGTTTTTTCAGTCAGGAGTTTTTGGTATGCCGCAATATCCAGTTCACCCTCATCGGTGACGGGAATCACCCTGAGTGTGGCGCCAGTTTGTTTGCATGCCATCTGCCAGGGAACGATATTGGAGTGATGTTCCATTTCACTCACGATGATTTCATCACCCTGTTTCAGTTGCGAGTGCGCAAATCCTGCTGCTACCAAATTAATGGCTTCTGTTGTGCCACGTACAAAAATAATTTCGCGTGGATCAGATGCGTTGATAAATTTTTGTGCCCGGACCCTGGCATTTTCATATTTTTGCGTGGCACGCAAACTTTGGGCATGCACGCCGCGATGAATATTGGCATGATGGTTTTCGTAATAATCTGTCATGGCCGCAATGACACAGGCTGGTTTTTGGCTGCTGGCAGCGCTATCCAGCCAGACAAAGGGCTGGTCAGAGGATGATTTGAAAATGGGAAAGTCAGACTGGTGATTCATGATCGTAACCCATTTGCTGAAACAGCCATGGTTTGAGGGGGGATGGAATATTTTCAAAGACGTCTGCGACAAAAGCCTGACGCAGCATTTTTTCGGCGTGATCAGGGCCTATCCCCCGTGAGCACAGATAAAAAAGCGCTTCTTCATCCAGCTGGCCGATGGTTGCCCCATGGGAGCACTTAATTTCATCCTGACTGATTTCAAGCTCTGGCAGGGTGGATGCTTCTGCCCGGTCCGAGAGCAGCAAATAATGGCTGCCCTGCGAGACGGTGGCATGTTTGCCGTCAGGCGATACGTTTACCCGTCCGCGCAAAAAGGTTTTGGACTGCCCGTCGAGAATGCCGCGAAACAGCATGCGTGATTGTCCGTATGGCGCAAGATGGTGGATGTCCATTTCATGGCGAAGACACTGTCTATCCTGGGTCGGTCCTGAAAATCCATATAACAGGCTGGTCGCCCCTGTGCCCGTCTGATGCAGGGTGAGGGTTTGGGATTCTTCGAGCGCACCTTTGGAAAAAAATCCCGCCTGAAGATGACTGCCTTCCTGCTGGATGATTTTGAGAGTTGCATGGAGATGGGCAGAGGATTGCAGATTTTGGTATTTCAGCAGGTGCAGGGAAGCATTCTTTTCGAGAACAATTTCCATGTTCAGTTCATGGTGAATGGGATTGCCGCCATGCTCTTCAACCAGCAGCAGGGACTGGTTTTCAGGTACGCACAGGCAATAGCATCCGTCAGTCTCCATAAATCCAGGATGTGACAGCAAGCCATCCACAAAATTCAGCCTGAGTGTGCCGGTGTGCTGCATCATGGGTGATCTGTCTCCAGCCAGCCATAGCCTTTTTTCTCAACTTCAGATGCAAGGGTTGCATCCCCTGTTTTGACAATGCGGCCATTGATCATGACATGCACGATATCAGGGACAATATAATCCAGCAGTCTCTGGTAATGGGTGATGACGATAAAACTGCGGTCAGGGGCGCGCAGGCTGTTGACGCCTTTGGCCACTGTCTGCAGGGCATCGACATCGAGACCAGAGTCGGTTTCATCGAGAATGGCGAGTTTGGGTTCAAGCAAAAGCATTTGCAGGATTTCGTTGCGTTTTTTTTCGCCGCCCGAGAACCCCTCGTTGACGGCGCGCTGCAGGAATTTTTTGTCCATGCCGACCTGCTGCATTTTGTCAGCAATGAGCGCGAGAAAATCCATGGCATCGAGTGGTGGCAAATCATGTGTTTTGCGAATGCTGTTTAATGCTGTTCGCAGAAAGTGTGTATTATTGACGCCGGCAATTTCAACCGGGTACTGAAAAGCCAGAAAGAGGCCTCTCGCCGCGCGGGCTTCTGGAGAAAGTGCAAGCAGGTTTTCCTGTTCAAAAAGAACATGCCCGTCTGTGACAGAATATCCTTCCTTTCCGGCCAGAATATGCGAAAGCGTACTTTTTCCCGAGCCGTTCGGGCCCATGATGGCATGGACTTCCCCTGGCCTGATATCAAGGGAGAATCCATGCAGGATAGTTTTGGCGCAGGCAGAATCATCTTTTATTTCTGCGCAAAGATTTTCAATTTCAAGAATTTTTTTCATTTCTCTGATTTCTTTCTTTTGGTTCATGACAGGATCCTCAGCCAACACAGCCTTCAAGACTGACTTCCATGAGTTTCTGGGCTTCAACTGCAAATTCCATCGGCAGTTTGTTAAATACTTTCCGGCAAAATCCATTGACGATCAAAGAAACCGCATCTTCCTCGCGGATACCCCGTTGTTTGCAGTAAAACAGCTGGTCTTCGCCAATTTTTGATGTTGTGGCTTCATGTTCGACTTTTGCGCTGCGGTTTTTGACATCAATAGTCGGAAAAGTGTGGGCGCCACAATGGGGCCCGAGCAGCAGGGAATCGCACTGGGTAAAGTTGCGGGCATAATGAGCGGTGGGCAGCATGCGCACAAGACCGCGGTAAGTATTTTGGCCATATCCTGCAGAAATACCTTTGGAGATGATGGTGCTTTTGGTGTTTTTACCAATGTGGATCATTTTGGTCCCGGTATCGGCCTGCTGTTTGTGGCGGGTCATGGCAACCGAATAAAATTCACCGATGGAATGATCACCCTGCAAAATCACACTGGGATATTTCCAGGTGATGGCGGAGCCGGTTTCGATTTGTGTCCAGGATATTTTGGAATGCGCACCGCGGCAGGCACCGCGCTTTGTGACAAAATTGAAAATGCCGCCCCGGCCTTCTTCATCACCCGGATACCAGTTTTGTACAGTGGAGTAGCGGATTCGGGCATTTTTGTGGGCGACCAGTTCGACAACTGCGGCATGCAGCTGGTTTTCATCGCGCATGGGCGCTGTGCAGCCTTCAAGGTAGCTCACTTCACTGTCTTCGTCTGCAATGATGAGCGTCCGTTCGAACTGGCCGGTTTTGGCGGCATTGATGCGAAAATAGGTGGAAAGTTCCATCGGGCAGCGCACGCCTTTGGGAATGTAAACAAAAGAACCGTCGCTGAAAACAGCAGAGTTGAGGGCTGCAAAAAAATTGTCGCGGTATGGTACGACGGTGCCCAGATATTTCTGGATAATTTCAGGATGATTTTGTACAGCTTCTGAAAAAGAACAGAAAATAACGCCTGATTCTGCGAGTTTTTCTTTAAAAGTGGTGGCCACAGAGACACTGTCAAAGACCGCATCGACGGCAACGCCTGCAAGGGCGGCGCGTTCATGCAGGGGGATGCCGAGTTTTTCGTAGGTGCGGAGCAGTTCCGGATCGACTTCATCCAGACTTTTGGGGCCGGATTTTTGTGAGCGGGGAGCAGAAAAATAAATGATGTTCTGGAAATCGATGTCGGGATATTCGAGGTGTGCCCAGCGCGGGAGCTTCAGCGTCAGCCAGTAGCGGTAAGCCTGCAGGCGCCATTCGAGCAGGAAACCGGGTTCTTTTTTGCGGGCGGAAATCTGGCGGATGACGTCTTCAGAGAGCCCTGGGGCAAAGGTGTCTGCGTCAATGGGCGTCACAAAGCCGAAGGAATACCCCTGGCTGGCCAGCTGGCGAACATAGGCATTATTCATGGAAAATCCTGTCTCCGCCGGTATTTTTTAAGCCTGATAGCCTGTATATACCCCTGCCCGGCGGGGGTTCACATGATACTGGAGTGGGGGTGGGATGGCAAATGTGGGGGTGGATATAATTTGATCAGAACCAGTGCATGGAGTGTGCCAGCAGCCCGAGGATGCCTGCAAAGCCGCCGATCATCCACATGAACAGCGCCCACATGCGATTATCAACTTTCTCAAAGCGTCTGTTCATTTGGTCCTGCATTTGATCAAAGCGCCGGTCGACCTGTTCAAAGCGGCTGTCCATCTTGCTTTCCATCTTCTCAAAGCGCCGGTCGACATCATCAAAGCGTCGGTCGACCTCATCAAAGCGTTTGTCGATCGCATCAAACCGTTTCTCGATGCGCAGCATGGTCTGATTGATGTGATCAATCGATTGTTCGAGCAGGGCGATCCGTGTGGAATCATCTTTCATCGGGGTCTCATGTTTGTATGCACGCATGGCTGCCATCTGTCCTTTTATTATGAGCGGGGGGAGCGGTATTGTCCATGATTCCGGTTGCTGATAACAGTGAGTAGTTCTTGATTTTTGGGGCTTTTTGCGTGATGATCTTGCTCCCTTCCCCTTCCTGCGATTTTCTTTCTTTTCTTCATTCCATGAAACTGGCGCGCCCGGGAGGATTCGAACCTCCGGCCTCCGGCTTCGGAAACCGGCACTCTATCCGACTGAGCTACGGGCGCAGTTTTGAGGGTACAAAAAGAACGGAAAGACTACAGAAACATTTCTTCCCCTGCAACCAGAAGACCAGCAAAGCCCATTTAGTTCAGGAGAACACCATGAAACTTGCCATTGTTCACGCCCGAGGAAGTGCCGGAATGCATGCACCGCCTGTCACGGTTGAAGTTCATATTTCCCGCGGTGTACCGCGGGTCAACATGGTGGGATTGCCGGAAACCGCAGTCCAAGAAAGCCGGGACCGGGTCCGCAGTGCCCTGCTGAATACCGGATTTGAGTTTCCCAGACGGCGCATCACCATCAATCTTGCGCCAGCTGATATCCCCAAGGAAGGCGGGCGTTTTGACCTGCCCATTGCTCTCGGTATTTTGGTGGCATCCGGCCAGCTGGAAGGAAAGCGTCTTCCTGAATTTGAATTTGCAGGCGAACTTGCGCTGTCTGGAGCCTTGCGACCTGTGCGGGGTGTGTTGCCACTCGCACTCGCTGCCCGCAACTCTGGCCGGGCTCTCGTGATTCCTGCGGCAAACAGCATGGAAGCGGCCCGTGTGTCTGGAGTGGAAGTGTTTCAGGCGGCGGCTCTTCCCGAGGTTTGCGCTTTTTTGAAAGGGGATCGTCCGTTGCCCCGCTGTTTGCCACCTGCTGAATCTTTCGCAAAAGTGCCAATCCCTGATCTTTCAGATGTGTGCGGTCAGGCCCATGCCCGAAGGGCGCTCGAAATTGCGGCCACTGGCCAGCACAGTGTGCTTTTTATTGGACCTCCTGGAACAGGCAAAACCATGCTGGCTTCCCGTCTGCCAGGCATTTTGCCTTCCCTCGATGAAGAGGCAGCGCTTCAGGTGGCAACAGTTGCCTCCATCAGCAGTGGCGGATTTGATCCTGTGAACTGGTGTCGTTTGCCATTTCGTGCGCCCCATCATGGCAGCTCCAGTGCTGCGCTGATTGGGGGTGGTCGTCCGCCAAAACCGGGTGAAATCTCTCTGGCCCATCGTGGGGTGCTTTTTCTGGATGAATTGCCGGAATTCGATCGTCGGGTGCTGGAATCCCTGAGAGAACCGCTCGAGTCAGGAAATGTCACCATCTCGCGCGCTGCCCATCAGGCGGTGTTTCCTGCGGAATTTCAGCTGGTTGCCGCCATGAATCCCTGTCCCTGCGGTTTTCTGGGCAGCCAGCGTGTCCAGTGCCGCTGCAGTGACAAACAGATACAGCGTTATCTTGGCAAAATTTCGGGCCCCCTGCTTGATCGCATCGATATGCATGTGGAAGTGCAGGCGCTGCCGCCAGGAGTGCTTTTGGCTGATGAAGACCGGGAAGACAGTGAGACAGTGCAAAAAAGGGTGATCGCGGTTCGTGCCCGCCAGATGGCCCGGCAGGGGGTTCCCAATCATTTGCTCTCAGGCAAAAACCTGAATCAATATTGTCCAATGGATGCCAGTGCCCGCAAGACCCTCGGAAAACTGGCGGAGCGGTTCAATCTTTCGGCAAGAGTCTGTCATCGCCTGACCCGCATTGCACGGACCATTGCGGACATGGCGGGGCATGATATTCTTTCCGGCCAGCATGTGGCTGAAGCCTTTGCCTACAGGAGTGTTGACCGTCTCGCCTGCCAGATGAGGGATATCTAATTGATTTAAAATATTATTTTTATGATGCTACTGATAAAGCGGTTATAATTGTACTTTGATGCGGGGTGTTTTGGAGAGTATGTCCATGGCAATCATATTTTATCCGCAGGAAGACGTGATCGAAGTGGGCTCGATGGACGAAAAGCTCGAAGCACTCTTGAGCGCAGCTGAGCGTTACAGGGCGATCGTGCTGGATGCTGCACAAAAATATACGGCGCAGCAGCAGGCAGTTACAAAAAAAGGGATGGTTCCGCGCGATATTTCAAGCGCCTTTAACTGGGATGCTCTTGCTGCCATGTTGCGCCAAGTTCGTGAACTGCCAGAATCAGCGCCTTCGACCCGGCTGTCAAAAGCCATGAAACTGGAAAAACTGGCTGAAGTATATGAAGTGCTTCGCGGGGCAAAAATGCCGAGGCTCGAAGCTGTGCGTCTTGCTCTCATGAATGAAGCCGGGCAGTTGCGAGGTCCCGCAGGGACTGGCCAGACCTGATCAGCGCAAAAGCGCCAAAAACTCTGCCCGTGTGGCAGGCTGGTTGCGAAAAGCACCCCGCATGGCGGAAGTTGTCATTATGGAATTCTGTTTTTCAACGCCGCGCATCATCATGCAAAGATGTCTTGCCTCGATAATTACGCCAGCCCCCTGGCAGCCAGTGATGTCCATGACGGCATCGGCAATATCGGTGGTGAGTTTTTCCTGTACCTGCAGGCGTCTTGCGAAGAGATCAACGATGCGGGCAAGTTTGGAAAGTCCGATCATTTTGCCAGCGGGCAGATAGGCAAGGTGACACTTGCCGGTAAAGGGCATGAGATGATGTTCACAGAGAGAGTAGAGTTCAATATTTTTGAGGATAATCATTTCTTCTGTGGTGGTTTCAAACAGTGCGTCACCGACAATTTCAGTAACACTCTGGTGATAGCCTGAAGTCAGAAAACGAAAGGCTTCAGCTGCGCGCGCGGGTGTTTTGAGCAGTCCCTCGCGGCTGCTGTTTTCACCTGTAGCCTCGATGATTCTTTTGAAATGCGATTCAATGCTGTCTGTCATGGTATTACCCTGGTGGCCATTTCATTTTGCGTCCACCGAGCAGATGGACATGGATATGAAAAACAGACTGGCCTCCATCTGCATTACAGTTCATGACCAGCCGGAAACCGGCTTCTGCAAGCCCAAGGGTTTTTGCCAGACGTGCTGCTGTGAGCATCATGTGGCCGACGGTGGCCCTGTCTGCTTCAGCCATGTCATTGGGGGTGCTGATATGCTTTTTGGGGACAATGAGGAGATGGTGGGGCGCCTGTGGGTTCAGATCCCTGAAAGCGACTGTTTCGCTGTCCTCGTGGATGATATCAGCAGGCAGCGTCCTGGCTGCGATCTGGCAAAAAAGACATTCCATGGAACCCTCCACTGTCATGAATTGAAAAGGGGTGGATTTTGGCAGAAATTGACGCTGCTGTCTCCTCCACGGTAAAGTGCTTGGCATTTATTTATTTGTCCTGGAGTGCCCGCATGTCCCTGAAACAGCTTTCCCCCGGCCGCCATGTTCCTGATGACCTGAATGTGGTGATTGAGATTCCCTCAGGCAGTGATCCTGTCAAATATGAAGTCGACAAAGAGACCGGCATGGTGATGGTGGACCGCTTTGTGGCGACCAGCATGGTTTACCCCTGTAATTATGGCTTTGTGCCGGGGACCCTCTCAGAGGACGGAGATCCGGTCGATGTGCTGGTGGTGGCGCCCTTTGGGCTTTATCCAGGGGTGGTGATCCGCTGCCGGCCGGTGGGCATGCTGCAGATGACCGATGAATCGGGGCCAGATGCCAAAATTCTGGCGGTACCTGTAGAAAAATTGACCCCCCGCTATGCCCATATTCAGGCACCGGTTGACCTAGGGCAGGATTTTCTGGATCTGGTGGCGCATTTCTTCCAGCATTACAAGGACCTGGAGAAGGGTAAATGGGTCAAAATCAGTGGCTGGCAGGATGCAAATGCGGCCCGCGCCTGCATCCTCGCCAGCGTGGCGCGGTATAGGGGTGGCGAACAGAAGGAGCAGGGATAAGTTTTCTTTAATCGGCTGGTTATAGAATACACGGGCATTCAAATCCTGTGAGTTGAGAGATGGTATTGCCAGCAGACTGGACAGACATGCCTTTAGGGAAAGATTCTCCCGAAAGGCCAAAAAGGGGGGGGAAGCCCAAAAAAGCGGGGAGGCAGCGCCTGCCTGATTTCCTGCGCCTGCTGGGTCTTGGGGTCACGGTTGGCATCATTGTCTGGCTGCTATATTCTGACAGTGTCCTGCCGTCGTGTTCGATCAGTATCCATAGTGTGTGGGATATACTGCGCTGTCAGGTGGGAAGTATCCACAGTTCTGAGCTGCTGATGGTGGGATTGTTGCCGGTGTATGTGGCCCTGATGGTTTTTGGCGGGGCTTTTTTGGGTGGGTATGTGATCAGGTTACTGTTTCGCTGTCTGGTGAAACGCTGATTCCCATTTTGCCGATGATTTTTTTCAGATAGCGGATTTCATCCGGTGAAAACTCCTTGTAAAAAGGCGTGCCGGCGTTGAGTGCGAGCCAGACATTTTCACCGAGGCCCTGAATCAGCTCACGGCCCGGCAAGGTGACATGACGCATTTTGTCATGGTGAATTCCCGCCCAGTTCGAAAGGCGTTCTTCGGTGTCAAATGTCGCAATAAAGCAGCGGTCATCAATCATAGCGTACAATGGCCGAAAGGGCTCTTCCTCATCTTTGGGCTGATCCGGATGAATGGGCAAAAAAAGCGGGGTTCGAAGCAGGGTGAGCCAAGCAGCACTCGCGGCTTCGCGACTGTCCTGATTTTCATGGGCTTTGACAATGGCATCATCCAGCAGGGTCATGTTGCCGCTCCGCAATCAGAAAAATGTGGGTCATGGTATCATGGTTCTTGTGGCTGGATGTCACAGGCCCTAAAATGCCGGTCTGAATTTTTTATGGGAGAGATTCTGATGCGGTCAACCACCGATCATCATGTTCTTGATCTTTTGCTGAAGGATGCGCGCAAAAACCGCGCAAAAGAGGTCAGGGCTGCATGGCTGCATCTTGCTGCGAAAGTTGCTGGTTTCACGGGTTTGTGTGCGTTTTTTGTAGCTGCTCCGCCGACAACATTGTGTCTCATGACAGTTGCGATTGGGTCTGAATTTCAGTCGCGACGCCTTAAAACGCAGGCAAAAGAATCCAGCGAGAATTGGGATGATGTTCTTTCGGAGTCAAAACAGCCCGAACAAAGGAAAAGCACAATAGAAGATATCGAAATGGATGAATTAAATTTCTCCAAAGCGATGGAATCAATGAGGAAGCTGCTGGCAGAGGCGCAGGAAACAGTGAAAGAGCAAAGTGCAGAATCACCAAAAGCGGAAGATGAGGCGGAAGTGTGGATGAGCCCTGGTTTCTCTGAAAAGATTGAAAAACTGCTGGCAGAAAATCAGCCAGAAGATCAGCCGAAAGCGTGGGAAAGCCCTGCCCTAGGGCATTAATCAGTCACGAGTGCAGTGTGAGCCCGCCTCGGGTACAATGCCCGCTATTCCTGTCAGGGGGGCAAGCAATGCCAATAGCTGAAACCATGATTGTGACAAAAGTGCACACCAGTCTTTCGGCATCACAGCTTGTCGAAAAGGCACTGGCGAGAGGCGAAGGGATACTTGCAGAGAATGGTGCACTTACTGTGACCACAGGCAAGCGAACGGGCCGTTCTCCCAAAGACCGTTTTATTGTGCAAGACAGTATCACTGACAAAACAGTGGACTGGGGTCCTGTCAACCAGCCACTGGCGCCTGAAGTATTTGATCGTCTTTGGGAAAAAGCCCTTGCGCATTTAAACCTGCAGGATGAGGCTTTTGTGTCATGGTTCAGGGTGGGCGCTGACAGCAGACATTCAGTGCCTGTCAAAGTGATCACCAGTCTGGCCTGGCATAACCTGTTTACCCATCATCTGTTTATTCGTCCAGAGCCTCCCCTGCAAAAAGACCAGCTCGGTCAGTGGACCCTGCTGTCTGTGCCATCCTTTCATCCTGCGGGAAAAGACGATGGGGTGAACAGTGATGCCGCCGTCATTCTCAACTTCAGCAAAAAAATGATTCTGGTGGTGGGGACTTTGTATGCGGGTGAAATGAAAAAGGCCATGTTCACGGTGATGAACTTCCTGATGCCTGAAAAAGGCATTTTACCCATGCACTGCGCTGCCAATGTGGGAAGGGATGATCGTGTTGCGCTTTTCTTTGGATTGTCCGGCACCGGCAAAACCACACTTTCTGCAGATCCGGAGCGTTATCTGGTCGGTGATGATGAACATGGCTGGAGCAGCGCAGGCATTTTCAATTTTGAAGGCGGTTGTTATGCCAAGTGTATTAACCTTTCCCGTGAGCGGGAGCCCGTCATCTGGGATGCCATTCGGGAAACGGCGGTGATGGAAAATGTGATTTTGGGATCGGATGGCCATCCTGATTATGAAGATACCCATCTGACCGAAAACACCCGTGCAGCCTATCCGCTTGAACATGTCATTCAGCGTGTTTCTGAAAATCAGGCGGGAGTGCCAACTGCTGTGGTTTTTTTGAGTTGTGATCTTCATGGGGTGCTGCCGCCTGCGGCGCGCCTCACCCGCGAACAGGCTGCCTGGTATTTTTTGAGTGGCTACACGGCACTTGTCGGCAGCACTGAAGGGGCGGGCACAGGCATAAAGGAAACTTTCAGCGCCTGTTTTGGCGCGCCTTTTTTCCCGCGGCCCCCTGGTGTATATGCGGATCTTCTTTTGAAGCTTCTGGATGAGAGCGGTGCGCAGGTCTGGCTGGTCAATACCGGCTGGACAGGGGGCAGTCAGGGTGCGGGGGGGGGCCGTTTCCCGATTCCTGTCACCCGCGCGATTATCCATGAGATTGTCAATGGCGAGCTTTTGTCTGCTCCCTGTCATACCCTGCCAGGGTTTGGTTTTGTCATACCGGAGTATATCGCGGGGGTGCCGGATGAAATGCTGGATCCGCGGACTTCATGGCAGGGAAAGGGTTCCTGGGAAGAGGCTGCGCGACTTTTGACCAGCAGATTTATTGAAAATTTCAGGAAATTCAGTGGGGTGAATGAAAAAATCCGTGCAGCTGCACCCTCTTTTTAGCGGATTATACCACACAGCAGATTTTTACGGGCCAGGCTACAATGGCCGAACAGGGAAAAGGGAGAGCCTGTCATGAGAACTGCAACACGGATTGTTGTTCTGTTTGTTTCACTGTTTTGGTGCATGCTTGCATTCGCAGGCAGCGTCCGTGGAATTTATATTACCCAGCCAACTTTTGAAGACACGCCCCGTCTCAAATATCTGATTGCTCATGCCAAAGCCTCTGGCATCAATACTTTTGTGGTGGATTATGACCGTGATTCTAGGGTTTATGCAGCCAATGTGCCTTTGCTTCGGCAAAATGGCATTCATTATGTGGCGAGGATCACGGTATTTCCAAACGGGGGGACACCAGACCGCATCAATTCCATTCCATATCGTGAAGGCAAACTTCATTTGATGGAAGAAGCGGTGGCACTCGGTGCGGATGCCATTCAGCTGGATTATATTCGTTACAATACTTCGCTCGGCAGATCAGACCAGCATGTGACGGATGTGGACAATGTGATCCAGTGGTTTCGGGATCATTTGTCAGGGCATCATGTAGCGCTGCAGGTGGATGTGTTCGGCATTACCAGTTTTGGTCCTGAAAAACATATCGGCCAGGATGTTCGCCAGATTGCCCAGCATGCGGATGTGCTCTGCCCCATGGATTATCCTTCACATTTTCAACCCTTTGCGCATTATTCTGCGCAGCCTGAAGCGACGGTGCATGATGCCCTGATCGCACTCAAGTCGCGGTTTGGGGGACAGGTGCCTGTCAGGATTGTGCCTTGGATTGAAATGTCCAATTACCACTATGCCCTCTCGGATGCTGCAAGGCAGAGATATATTGCTGCCCAGATTCGTGGCGTGGAAGCATCGGGCGTGGATGGCTGGTATGCCTGGAGTCCCAACAATTATTACGATAATCTCTTTCAGGTGCTGGAGTCTGGGGATTAAACACAAAATATGACCAACTATTGAACTTTATTGTTTATTTTGTTATCATTAAGCCCTTTTTTGATCATATGAAGGGTTTATTATGCTAGGGGAAGAGTCAATTCTTGCAGGTTTTGCTGCTGCAAAAATCAGGGTAGCGGTGCTTCTGGGCAGGCTTGCTCCAGAGCAGCAGGAATATCAGCAGCTCATGGAAATTCAGGGTCAGCTCGATGGTCTTGAATATGAAGCGCAGAATCAGGCGGCGCAGATGGAGGGAGTGGAAGAAGAGTCTGAAATGCAGGGGGATGCCATGGCCGAAAATGCAGGGGCCATCAAAAAGGCACTTGCAGAAATCATGAAACTGCTTCGAGAAGCTGAAAAAACCGAAAAAACAGAAATTCAGATGTCGCCGCAGCGCAAGCGTAAAAGACTGCGGGAATACGCCCTCGAATTTTTGCATAAAAGACCAAAGCCGGATTCAGACTCTTTATCCGATATCCCCAGCGAGACACTGGAAGGCAGTGATGGCTGCGAGCCCGGCGGTTTCGGTCCGCAAAATTCGGGGCCCAAGTGACAGGGGTATCAGTCCACTTTGTTTGGCTTTCGCAATTTCATCAGCTGTAAGCCCTCCCTCGGGTCCAGCGAGCAGCGTGGCTTTCTGGAGCAAGCGGTCTGCGATGGTGGTTTTCACGGAACTTGCTGCTTCCGGATCCAGCACAAAACCATTTTGACATGGCATATTTTCCAGCCAGTCTGAAAACTTCATGGCAGGAAAAATTTCTGGAATCCGGTTGCGGCCACACTGTTCACAGGCACTGATGATAATGGCACGCCAGCGCTGGATTCTTTTTTCCATGCGTTCTCCATCCATCTTTACTGTACAGCGTGCAGTAAGCAGGGGGGTGATGGCATTCACGCCCAGTTCTACTGCCTTTTGCAGAAGATAATCCATTTTTTCACCGCGCGGGATACCTTGTGCCAGATGCAGCCAGAGCGGTGATTCTGCTTCGCGCGGATTGAATGCACCAACCACGGCTTCCACATATTTGCGTTGGATAGCAGTGATGGCAGACTCAAATTCTCCGCCTTCCCCGTTAAAAAGAATAATCTTCTCGCCCACCTGAATGCGCAGCACGCGGATCAGATGGTGAGAAGATTTTTCATCCAGCAGGACTGTTTCGCCGCTTTTGAGAGGCATGGGCTGAAAAATGCGTGTCGTCATGGGCTCAGCACAAATTCTTCGACAGGTTTGCCATGGATGAGATGCTGCTGGATGATCTGCTCAAGCACGGCGGGCGTGCAGGAGTGATACCAGATGCCGTCGGGATAGACAACCGCGATGGGCCCATCCTGGCAGATGCGCAGGCAATTGGCTTTGGTGCGATATATTCCACCCTGGCCGGTCAGCTGCAGTTCTTCGAGCCTGGATTTCAGGTATTCCCATGCCTGATGCCCCGTGGCCTTTTCACAGCATTTGGGGTTGGTCTGGTCACAGCACAGGAAAATATGCCGGCGAATGTGGCCAATGCCGAGTTTTTCGAGGCGTTGTTGCAGCGTGGTGTCCATCAACAATTATCCATTCATAAAATATACTTTATATATTGCCATAATTATAAAGCTCGTGTAAAATAAAATTTATATTTGGTTAATTTATTATTTAAATATAAAGTGTATTTTATATGGCAAACGTGCTTTGGGGCAAGGTGTATTACAGGGATACTTATGCTGGCCGGCTTCAGGAAGAGCCGGGCGGGCGAGTCACTTTTACCTATGATCCTGATTATGTTCATGAAAACCATCCCGCAATTGCATACACACTGCCACTTCGTCTTCAGCCTTTCGTGTCTGAACGTGGTCTGCCACCTTTTTTTGACAATCTGGTTGCAGAGGGCTGGTTTCGGGAGGCGCAGGCGAGAGCGCTTGGGGTTGATCCCAAAAACCGTTTTGCCCTGCTGCTGGGTTTTGGTCATGATCTCGCAGGTGCGGTTTCGGTGGTGGATCCTGAGCCACAGAAACATCATGCGCTGGATCATTCTGACGAGGCAACCCTTGCTGCCCTGCTGGGCCGTGCGTCACTTTCAGGCATACAGCGCAAGTTGTTGTTGGTCAAAGAGGGAAACGAATTTCGTCCTGTCAGACCTTCTGAACTGAGTACGCATATTGCCAAACTTGCATCAGGAAATCTGAACAACCTGCTGGAGCTTGAATATCTGACGACGCTTGCGGTCAGTCAATTGCTGCCAGATGACAGCGTGGTTACCATGGAAATAGCCAATATTCCTGCTATCCATGAGAAGGCGCTGGTAATTCCCCGTTTTGACCGGACGCCTGCTGGAAAACGCCTGCAACACTTTGAAGAATTCAATCAGTTGCTAGGCAGATATTCAGGCAACGACAAATATGAAGGTGGTTATGAGGAAATGGGTCAATTTATTTTGGGCACGCCCGAATGTACTTCTGCCGAGGCAGACAAACTGTTCCGGCGCATTCTGGTCTGTTTTTTAACTGGAAATACCGATGCGCATTTCAAAAATTTTGCCATGTTTCACACACGGGACGGATTGCGGCTGACACCGCTTTACGATCAGGTGGCATCATCCATTTATCCGGAGTATCAATCCATTGCCCTGAATATTTGCGGTATCCAGAATTTGGCTGTCGGCAAACTGAAAAGCAAACACCTTCTTCGAATGGGAATGGGATTTGGTATCCAGCCTGAAGCAGTTTTGGCTGCGGTTGAATCTCTTGGAAAACAATTGCCCAATGCGCTGGCTGCGATTCTGAAATCTACTGTGGGGCCAGAATCATTAAGAAAACAGTTGACTGAAAAAATGGAGAAACGATGGAACGGCAGTTTTGCATTAACTGGCCTGCGATTGTCGAAGAAGCAAGACAAAGGCGGAAAAAACAAAAATTGACGCAATCCAGGCTGGCTGCGCTTGCAGGGGTCAGTACGCCCACAATTTCCCGTTTTGAAAACGGGAAAAAAGACATTCAGTTATCTACCATCATGGGGATTCTGACGATGCTGGGCATGACAGACAGGCGCAATCCCGTTTTTTCAGATCAGGGCGAGTATCATGATCCAGTTCGTGATGTGGTAGTGTTCGCAGCAGAGGATGGCAAAAAATCAATTCAGTGTGCGATTAGCGATGAGGCGCTTTGTGACCATTTTGGTGGAGATGGAAAAAATCCACTGAAGGTATTTCTGGCCAACCGTGAGCGCATCTGGCACGAAGCCAGACGCAAGTATCTTGCTGAAAAATTTGAACCAGACGGCAGTGTATTGCTGCGAACGGAAGATATTGGCTGATGTATGATATCAGCGATGTACCCAGTCCTCTATTTTCAGATGAGGCACACGAGTGAACTCTTTTTTATTGTTGGTCGCAAGGGTGAGGTCCAGACACTGGGCATGAGCTGCGATCATCATGTCGAGGGAGCCAATCGTCATTCCTTTTTTTTCGAGATGGGCCCTGATTTGGCCGTAATGCGCCGCAGTTTCCTCATCAAATGGCATGATTTCGAGGGGTGAGGTAAATTCCTGCAGGGCAGACAGGTTTTTATGCTGATGCTGGCTTTTTTGAACGCCATACATGAGCTCAGCCAGTGTGACCGAAGAGAGACAGATATCCCCTGGCTCAAATTTCAGAAATTTCTTTAATACGCCCTCTGGACGCTTCTTTATAATATAAATGCACATATTGGTGTCCAGCATGTATTTCATGAGAAAAGATCTTCCCTTGTTTGTTCTGGTGGCTGATTTCTTGTATTCATGAAGTCATCAGAAAATTTGTCAAGGCTTCCAAAGAGGGCTCTCCAGGGATTTTTGACAGGAAGAAGAAGAATAACTACCCCTGATTTTCTGATATAAACTTCCTTCCCTTCGAATCTGAATTCCTTCGGCAGTCGAACGGCCTGACTTTGGCCGTTTTGAAACAGTTTGGCCATTTTCATGGGGACGGCCTCCTGTGAATATATACTAATAAGTATATACTATTTTTGGCCTCGATGCAATACTGTGTTAGCCGTCCAGCATGACAACCCCCCCCTGTTCAGGTATGATCCGCCGCAACTGCGGGGGAAGCATGAAACACCTTTATATCGAGACCCATGGCTGTCAGATGAACGAGTATGATTCTGCCAAAATGGCGGATGTGCTGCGGGTATCCCATGGGCTTTCATTGGTAAAACAGCCTGAAGATGCGGATGTATTGCTGCTGAATACCTGTTCTGTGCGGGAAAAGGCCCAGGAAAAAGTGTTTTCTGAACTGGGCCGCTGGCGTGAATTTCGGGAAAAATATCCGGATCGGGTGATTGGGGTGGGAGGATGTGTGGCTTCCCAGGAAGGCGAAGCCATTTTAAAGCGTGCGCCTTTTGTCGATCTGGTGTTCGGTCCGCAGACCCTGCACCGTCTGGGGGACATGCTGAGTGCTGTGGTCAGGGATCGCAAACCCCAGGTGGATATCAGTTTTCCGGAAATTGAAAAATTTGACCGTCTGCCTGAACCGCGTGCAGAAGGTCCGAGCGCTTATGTCTCGATTATGGAAGGCTGCAGCAAGTACTGCAGTTTTTGTGTGGTGCCCTATACCCGTGGGCATGAAATCAGCCGGCCTCTGGATGATGTGCTGGCGGAAGTGGCCGCTCTTGCCAGTCAGGGGGTTCGAGAGGTAACGCTGCTTGGCCAGAACGTCAATGACTACCGTGGTCCCTGCCATGGGGGTGAAACCGCCGATCTGGCCAGCCTGATTCGCTATGTATCAGCCATCAAAGGCATTGGCAGGATACGCTTTACCACTTCCCACCCTCTTGCCTTTGGCCAGCGCCTGATCGATGTCTGGCAGGATGTGCCAGAGCTTGCAGCCCATTTGCACCTGCCGGTGCAGTGCGGTTCAGACCGGATTCTTGCCGCCATGAAGCGCAACTATACGGTGCTCGAATATAAATCTAAAATAAAAAAACTGCGCGAAAAAAGACCTGATATCAGTATTTCATCGGATTTCATTGTCGGGTTTCCGGGGGAGACCGAAGAAGACTTTGCGGGCACCCTGCAGCTCGTGGAGGCTATTGGCTTTGATACCTCCTACAGCTTTCTCTACAGCCCAAGGCCGGGGACGCCAGCGGCATCCCTGCCGGATACTGTGCCAGTAGAGATCAAAAAACAGCGGCTTGCCCTGTTGCAGGCCAGACTTTTGCAGCATGCCCAGCAGATCAGTGAAGCCATGGTGGGTACTGTCCAGCGGGTGCTGGTAACACGACCCTCGAAGAAAAACCCTGCAGAACTTGCAGGGCGTACAGAAAATAACCGGGTGGTCAATTTTGTTGGAGATACTGCCAGTATTGGTGATTTTGTGGCGGTTCGGATCACAGAGCGCCAACCAAATTCACTTCGGGGGATCCCGGAATAGGAAAATTGGGTATACTGGGGGTATGTTGGTCACAAGGGAGTAAACCCCATCTTGGAAACCGCTCACTATTCCAGAGTTGTTACCCTGAGTCCCGAAGACAATCGCCGCCTGCAGGGCCTGTGTGGCCACTGCGATGAACACATCCAGCTAATCGAGAACCGTCTTTCTGTCCGAATCCGCCAGCGTGGTTATACTTTCTCCGTGAGTGGTCAGCCTGTGGCGGTTGATCGGGCATGCAGGACGCTCGAAAATCTTTACGATGAAATTGCAGGCCAGCGCAAACTGGCTTCGCGCGAAGTGCATCTTTATTTACAGGCGCTACCTGAACGGGAGGTGAAATCACAGGGCGCTCTGGAAGGAGGCATACAACCGCTTGAAATTCGTACCCGTCGCTCGGTGGTGACGGCGCGTGGTGAAAATCAGGTGCGTTATATTCAAAACATGCTGCAGCATGACATCAACTTTGGTGTTGGGCCTGCGGGCACGGGCAAAACTTGGCTTGCGGTGGCAGCAGCCGTGCAGGCACTCGAGATGCAGCGGGTGGAGCGCATCATTCTGGTGAGGCCCATTGTGGAAACCGGTGAAAAACTGGGGTTTTTGCCAGGGGATATTGCCCAGAAAGTGCATCCCTATTTGCGACCGCTTTATGATGGTCTTTATGAGATGCTGGGCTCGGATCTGGTGGTGCAGATGATGGAGCGGGATATTATTGAACTTGCGCCACTGGCTTTCATGCGCGGGCGTTCGCTGAATGATTCGTTCATCATTCTGGACGAGGGGCAGAATACCACGCTGGAACAGATGAAAATGTTCCTGACGCGGCCTGGATTCAATTCCAAAGTGGTGGTGACAGGGGATGTGACCCAGATTGATTTGCCGAACCACCGTGATTCCGGGCTGATCCATGCCATGCAGGTGCTTGAGGGGGTGGAAGGCATCAGCATCACCCGTTTTGAAAGAGGGGATGTGGTGCGTCATCCGATTGTTGCCCGGGTGATCGAGGCTTATGAGCGTCATGCTGGAGTTGAAATGGCGACATGAGCTGTCCGTACAAAATTGTGTTGCAGCGGGGGGTGCCCGCAAAAGGGATTCCCCCGGCTGTGTCTTTTCGCAAATGGGGAATCATGGCGCTTGCCGAACAAAAAAGACAGAAAAGAGGCAAAACATCTGCTGAAGTGACCATTCGTGTGGTGACAGCAGATGAGATGACTGACCTGAATGGCCGTTACCGGCACAAAAAATACCCGACCAATGTGCTTTCGTTTCCGCTCTCCAGTCCTTCGGATGCGAAGCTTGTTGGTGATATTGTCATTTGTGCGGAAGTGGTGGCGCGAGAGGCAAAAATCCAGAAAAAATCTCCACGTGCCCACTTTGCACACATGGTGGTGCATGGCATGCTGCATCTTTTGGGCCATGATCACGAAAAAGAGGCTGAGGCTTTGGTGATGGAGGCAGAAGAGATCCGGATTCTGTCGGCCTGTGGATTCCCGGATCCATATGGGGGTGGGTGCTCTTGAGCAGCATAACAGAGATGGGATGGTGGCTGCGGTTGCGGAAATTTTTTTCCTTTCAGCCCAAAAACCGTGAAGAGCTGAAAATGGTTCTGCACCGGGCGCGGGATGCGAATATTTTGAGCCCGGAGATGCTCGTCATGACAGAAAGTGTTATGCGGGTTTCGGGCATGCAGGTGCGGGATGTGATGGTCCCTGCGACACTCATGATTGGGGTGGATGAGGCGAGCAGCGCTGATGCCATTTATACTGTGGTGGTGGAATCGGGCCACTCACGGTTTCCGGTCATGTCGGGCCAGGAAGTGAAGGGGATTCTGCTGGCCAAGGATTTGCTGCTTTATGCAGACCAGAAAAAAGCTTCATTCCGCATGGCGGATATATTGCGGCCGGCTTTTTTTGTACCGCAGAGCAAGCGGCTGGATATTCTGTTGCGGGATTTTCGTGTCAAGCGCAATCATCTGGCGATTGTGCTGGATGAATATAGCCATGTAGCGGGTCTTGTGACCATCGAAGATGTTCTGGAAGAGATTGTCGGCGAAATTGAGGATGAGTATGATACAGACAGTGCGGATGATATCAGAAAGCGTGGCGAGAATATTTTTCTGGTACGGGGCAGAACGCCAATAGCAGATTTCAACGAATTTTTTGCATCAGGATTTGCAGAAGATGAGTTTGATACGATTGGTGGGCTTGTCCTGAAATCGTTCGGACATTTTCCAAAGCGTGGGGAATCCACAAAAATGGGTGACTGGCGTTTTCGGGTGTTGCACTGTGACAGCCGCAGGATTCACCTGCTGGAAGTTAAAAAGAAAATTTAATGGAGGAGAGGGCATGAAAGAAGAAAAAACGGCTTCAGAAAGTTATTATAAATCCAGAATTTTAACAGAGATTCAGGATGAACAGAACAAACAGAATGAACAGAATGACAGGGATCGCGGCCTTTTGCAAAAAATGTTTGCGGACCATTCGGTCCCTGACAAGTTCGAACTGACAATTTCAGGGGATGAAGACAGCCATGATTTGCCATGGCTTTGGGGGGCGAGGACCGATATTGGCAATATCCCTGATACCCATATGGCATTAAGGGACAGGATGCAGAAAAAAATCTCGTCAACGCTTTGCAGTTATGGTGCTGATGGGGCAGAGTTGGGTTTGCTGATGCTTCTGGGCTGGTCATGTGTTCGTGGCAACTGGACCAGTGCACTTGTTTATGCCGGGAGCACGGTCATGCTTGACTGGTTTGGGCAGGCACTCGAAAATGCCATCGACAAACAGCTAAAACCGGATCTCAGGGCGCTTCCCGATGAACTCAGAAAATCAGTGGTTTCTTCTGAGCCGATTCTTAAACAGTTGCCAAAAGTGGCTGCCAATGCCCGGCTGATTTCGACCGAAAGTATTTATCGGACTGCTGAGCAGGTGCTCTCGAGGGCTTTCCGTTTTGGCTATTCCAATTTTGTATTTTTCAGGGGTTGCAATGAAAAACACCAACAGGAAAATCTGCAGAAGGATCCAGAAAAAGCAGAAAAAATCAAAAAACTAGGGGTAGCGTCTATGACAAAAACTTCCTGATCACGCTGACAAATTTTTCCGGATATTCAAGCATGGGCAGATGCCCACACTGGTCAAAGCAGTAATATTCAGCCCCAGGGATTTTGTCAGCAAGACGTCTGACTGAAATCTCACTGAATATCAGATCCTCTGCACCGCTGATCACAAGCACAGGGACTTTGATTTTTCCTGCCCATGGTGTGGCATCAAAACCGTCAAGTGCAGCACATTGTCCTTCATATCCTGTGATTGTGAAAGGGAATGGGTTTTCAAGACCGATTTTGAGGAGTGCATCGAGAATTCCAGGATGGGAGAGATAGTGATATGAAAAAACCCAGCTGCTGGAGGCTTTGATCAGAGCAGACAGGGGAGCGCCAGCTTTTAGCAGCTCAAGCTGGGCTCCGACATAAATATTGAAACAGCACTGGATTGAATCGGTTGAATTGCTGATGATGGCGGATTGGACCAGATCAGGATATTGATATGCGAGAGTCTGGAGAATAAAACCGCCCATGGAGTTGCCGACAAAATGGGTTTTTTGAATACCGAGACTTTTGCAAAGCATGGCGGTGTCTTTTGCCATCTGTTCGATTGAATAGGGCTCTTTTGGTGCATCGCTTTGTCCTGCGCCGCGGTTATCCAACACGATGACCTGATGGGTGTCTTTTAACAGCTCGACGGTTTCGTTCCACAGGGTGTGATCTGCGCCGAATCCTGCAATCAGCACGACAGGCTCACCTTTGCCGTGATTCTCATAATACAGGCTGATTCCGTTGATTTGCGTTTTTGGCATGATTTTTCTCTCTGTCTGGAGCCATGTTAACCGAATTCTACACCCATATTTATACCCAGAACATCTTCATCTATCAGGCCAGACTTTTTTCCGCTAATATGACTCAAAAATTATCTGAATCCAGAAATAACACAGATAACTTGACATTGCGCATATCAAGCACGATGATTAAAAATGGCTGTTAGAATATTCATGGGATGTTAATTTTGACATGTTAAATAAAATATTTGCGTTTGGCCTGTTGTTGACAACATTTTGCAGCGATGTCGCATTGGCTCGTCATATCGATGTGTTGATTCCGCGCGGCAAAAAACTGTTAATTTTGGGAACGCCTAGGACAAATCATTCCTCTCTTGCGGTTACAGGGGGCATTGAAAGAATTATCGAACCGGGCGGTATATATACAAATGACATGAATTATATTGTTGTCGAAGGTATTATGGAAAAAACAGAAAAAATACCAGATGATTGTGATGTATACAGCGTCAAACTAAAAACTTCCATGATTGCTGGTATGGTCAAAAGCGTCACATTGGTAAAAGATATTAAGTTTTATAATTCAGCTACTGAAAATGGCTCTGTGCAACAGAAGGGCGTTGGATCTCTGATTTTGATGGCGATGTATTGTCGCAAGAGCGTTATTTCGCGTTACCCGCATGATTTTGTTGTTTTGAAGGATTCAGACGAAATGCCTTTTCGTCTCGAAGCAGTTCATGATATTCGCGGGGTGATTGATGGCTCTGGATAATAAACAAGTTACATGATTGTTTTGTCCATACTGGTCCGATACACTGCGCCCCAATCCAATCTTTTTTAGGCGCCCATATGGGTGGCTGATACATTTCAGGGAGAAACAGAAGTGAACAAAAAAATCACAGAAGGTAAGCTAACCATCCGGAACAGTACGGCCGAATTCCTGATTTTTACCCAGCAGGCAGGCGAAAAAGGCATAGAAGCACGCTATGAAGATGAAACTATCTGGCTAACTCAGAAACTAATGGCTGAGTTGTTTGATGTAGACAGGCGAACGGTGGGCGTGCACCTGCAAAATATTTATTCTAGCGGTGAATTGCAAGAAGATTCAGTTATCCGGAATTTCCGGATAACTGCAAGTGATGGAAAAAATTATAATACTCAATTTTATAATCTCGACGCCATTATATCAGTTGGTTACCGGGTAAACTCAAAACGCGCAACCCAGTTCCGCCAATGGGCAACACAAGTCCTACATCAGTTCGCAATAAGAGGTTATGCGCTGGATAGAAAACGACTAGAAAATGGCACGTTTTTAGGTGAGGATTATTTTGAGCAATTACTTGCCGAAATTCGCGAAATTCGTCTTAGCGAGCGCAAATTTTATCAAAAAATTACAGACATCTATGCAATCAGCATTGACTACAATAAAGATGCGCCAACTACACGCGAGTTTTTTGCCAAGGTACAAAACAAACTTCATTTTGCTATTCATGGTCATACCGCATCTGAACTTATCCATAAACGCGCTGATAGCAATAAACAGCATATGGGTCTTACCGCTTGGGAAAATGCACCTCACGGGAAAATTCTCAAGACGGACGTTCCTATCGCAAAAAATTATCTTACGGCAGAAGAACTCGATTCTCTCGGACGAATCGTCAATGCTTATTTAGAATTAGCAGAAGATCGCGCCAAACGCAAAATACCCATGACTATGGAAGATTGGTCTAAACGGTTAGACAAATTTCTCGAGTTTGATGAGCGTGATGTTTTAAAAGATGCAGGAAGAACTAGTGCCAAAATAGCTAGGGATCATGCAGAAAGCGAATTTGAAAAATATCGTATTATTCAAGATCGTCTTTTTGAATCTGACTTTGATAGAGAAATTAAGGCCATTACGAAACAAAAAGACCCCAAAGTTAAAAAGGACGATCAAGCCCAACTTCTCCTGTAACCTCGCAGCAGCTTGCTGGTTAATTGTGCAACGACCCGTTGCACAATTGGTTTTTATTGTGAAAACAACAGGATATTTCAGTTAGCCAGAAATCTTGGCTAACTGAATTGCAATCAAATCACAAGAAATTGATCAAAATCTAGTTATTAGAAAATTCCTGATAACTGCCGGTGGGGTGCGTTTCTCTATGTAACGTTAGTACTAAAAAAACGGGCAGGTCACGCCCACCAAGTGAATTCAGGGCGGTATTGAAAAATAATTTAACAGCCGGGGCGCATTTCTCAATGTGAATTTGGTATTAAAAAACCGGGTATTCCTAATGCATTGATTAATCTGGTGTCCCGGGTAGGATTCGAACCTACGACCTGCCCCTTAGGAGGCGCAAAGTTTAGAGTCTGGCCTTAACCGGAATGGTCCAGAATTTTATTAATAAATATCAAGTTAATCTCTTGTGTTCCATCCGCTTGATGAAAAAGACACCAGTTTTAGAGGGTTTTGCACTACTTGGCAAGAAAGATTTTGTTATTAATCAATGGATACTCAGAGCGGGAAGGCGGTTACGCCCTCGTAAATTAAAGCTTCCGGGCGTGGGATTATTGGGGGCTTACAAAATTATATATAAATCAGGATCTTCAATGAAGTGCTGTTCATTTATTATTCAATTGAATATTGGATATATTTTATTCACTAACAGTCAATTTGACTTACTGTCACCCTAATCTGTATAATCCCTTTCCTTCAGCAATCAGGATACCCCAAAAACTTTAGGCGTGAATCCCAGACAAATGGGCGGCGCATTCAGCGAGAGCAATCAGAAATGGTATATTATCTTGAAGATTATTTTGAAAGCATCTTTCAAATTGAATCATTATTAGAGACTGGGGTTGAGCTTTACGAAAAAATCGAAAAATTCTGTGCAGCCACAAATGATTTTTTTTCCAAGCTTGAAATCGTAGAATCTACATATGACAGAAACTTTATAACAGTGAACCTAGTAGCAATTTCTCAAAATCTCCTTGAAATTGCGCAGCTGCATTCAATCCTCAAAAAATCAATAGCAAATCATGAGATTATTCAAAATTTTATTATGAAATGGTATTCAAAATCTTATAGAAAACATGGGGAGTGTGAGTCTGATATTCAAATTCTATTAAGAGAATTGGGCGTGAAATTGAACAATGCCCTTTATAGATTTGATTTGATCGAATCTATTAATACAATAGCTGAAGATAGCTTGCGCCAGGCGATACACGGATTAAGAATAACTGCTATACTTCAAGCATTAAATAATATTCAGAATTCAGTAGATCCTTCTGAAGCAGAAGATGACGGATTATTGCCACGGGCTGTTTCATTGTTTGGTTCAGTTACAACAGTTGTTTCTGATCGACTTGAGGCAGAGTATAAGGCAGAACTTTCTACAGATCATATCAGTGAGGAGCTAGGGTTACTGGAAAGTAATCCAAACAAAATATTCTTCAGATGTTTTTCGCTTCTCAAGAAGAATAACCTGCTGACTCCAGATGTTATAGAGGAAATAAATCAAAACCCAATGCAAACTGTTGTGAAAATTACTTTCAGGGAACGCCTCTTCGATTGTGAAAATCCACTTGACAGGCACATCATCGCCCTGCAGAAATATTCACGCGGTCTCGGCAATTATGCAAACTCATCTGTATCAAAAAATATCTCATCAGAAATCCTTGGTGTAATAGAATCTTTTTGCATGAACACTGAAAATCCTGTACCTCAAAAATATTATAGTGAGATGCATAATTTATTTAAAAATAATAAAATTGAAATGTATGATACAGCCTCAAATCAGGCTGGAATTGATATTGACAGTATCCGCAAGACCATCTAGACAACAGGTTAAAAAAATGATTATCAGAAAAGCTAGACCCGATGATTACCAAAAAATTGCAGAAACACATTTCTTATCATCTGTTGCTGCTGACCGTGGATTTTTTCCAGCCTTCCGCAAACATCCTATAAAAGTTTTTTCACACCAAACGATAGGTTATTGATTTTGTTGCTTATTTATAATGTTCGCACGTTTTTACAGGCTAATTAACTGTCAGATGAACTATTCACCCCAATTATTCTAACTGGAGCTCCTGTTCCGGCCTGTCTAAAATATCTATAATGA
>Ga0206878_10105_pt1 | contig 36095 bp, 30 predicted proteins | sample Alteio_BWOrgCont_8_FD_152621 | JGI IMG/M metagenome (GOLD analysis project Ga0206878, IMG submission 152621) | Enriched cells from forest soil in Barre Woods Harvard Forest LTER site, Petersham, Massachusetts, United States -... | ecosystem: Environmental > Terrestrial > Soil > Temperate forest >... | reverse complement strand
CGGACCAGGCGCGGGCGGATGGACGAATAAAGCAGGTTCCTCGCCGCGTCTTCGGCCCGGTTCGGAATGACAGGTGAGATGTGAGACCAGTCGAGGATGATGTCGTAACGCTCGCTGTCGCCGTAGGGGCGGGAGATGCCGAAGCCTTGGCGAGCGGCGGCCAGGGCGAAGGCTAGTTCGGAGATTTCTCCGCGGCGTTTGGTGGTTTGTTCGCGCTGGAAGGGGGTTTTGGCGTTTGGAGTTGCGCGAGTGGGCAGGGCTTGGGCCGGACGCTGGTTGCGTCCGGGGGACTGGCCCTTGCGTCTCAAGTGCAGTTCTCAGTTCTCGGTTCTCAGTTCTCAGTAAAAAGCAAAAGGCGCTCGCCTTGGGGGCTCGCGCCAATTTTTACTCTCTATATTCAGGATAGCAGGTTTGGTGGGGTGAAACCGTCACGTTTCGGAGATTTATTTCTCGAATGAGGGCAATGAGTTACGCGGAAATGCACAAGTTTAGGGCCTTGACAAGATTTTGGGCGGGCGAGGGGAACAGATTTTTTTGGGCCTCGCTTGCGCGTTGTCTAGATGGCTTGTCACGCCGTCTTGGGAAGTCTGGTTAGCCTCAGTCTTAGGATTACGCGGCAGAATATCCATACGAGGATTACTGCTGCGGCGAGAAGGCCGAGGAGTTGCCACTTCAGCTGGGTCACGAGCTGGCCGGCGGCTTGCATGTCGTCGAATGAGGTCCACTCCTCGCGAATTTTTCCGTCGACAATGCGCCAGACTGTGATGCCGCGAAGCTCGATCCCTGCTCCCGTCGGCGGTAGTCCATATCCGGCGGCGGTATTGGTTCCCCGGAAGGTCCATACCACGGTGACCAGGTCGTGCTCCGCCACCATTACGTCCACGGTCATCTTGAGATCGGGAAACGCTTTTTTCTCGGCATGCACTGCGGCTTGGTCCGCTTGAAGATCGAAATTTTTGTGGAGGCCGTGGTTTACGAAGTCGCTGGCGTAGATTTCGTCGGCAACCTGGAATTTTCCCTGGTTGAAAATCTCTTCGAACACTCGCGCGGCGATCGCTTTGTTCTTCGCCTCTTGAGAGGCTCTGTCTGGCGGCGCGCTGTCAGCTGCCAATGCCGCGGGTACGGCCGCGAGTGCCACAAACAGCAGTAGCGAGATTTTTCTCATGATCCTCCTCGGACAAATATGGGGACTTGCTCCGACTACCTGTGCCTAGCTCGCACGGGACTGGGGTCTGACGGCCCGCATGTTTCTTCCCTTTACGAGCGGAATGTAGGAAAAAATAAACGCCGCGAAAAGCACGCCGATCAGCGCCGCCGGCCAGAAGGTTGTGGCAGTAATCGCATCGGGCGGGCGGTAGCGCACGATGAAGTAGGAGTCCATCCAGATGAGAATGCTGGTCAGAAGGCCGGGGGAATATTCGTGAAAGTGGATCGCCCACCAGAGATGCCAGAATCCATTGAAGAACCGCTCGATTGACCAGGCCAGTGGGAGGATGATCCATCGGCCTCCGAGCAGGTCGTAGAGGACGACGCTGGCGATCATGACGGCGAAGTAAGCGGCGTTGAACCAGAAGAATTTTGTCCAGGAATACTGCGGCCACCAATGTTGCCGAACTTTCTCCACAAAGCTGCCGCCGAGCAGGGATTCGTCGAGCACGTGAATCACGTAGGCAGCCACCATGAACCAGAAGCAGAAAATAAACGGCATAGAACACAAGATCGCTAGAGCGGATTATTGTACCGCGGGTCGGCGGCACGGCTCTCGCCGAGTGGCCAAAATGGGACAGATTTGCAGCAACACTTCTGCCACACTGCAGGCATGCCTACACGGCTCCTGTTCAAATTCAGGCTGTCTACTCGGTTTGCCCGATGGCGTCTGCGAGATACACGCGTACCATTTAGAGACGGGATGACCTCAAACGCATTCAACGCATTCAGAGAACGCCGCAACTACACAAAATCGAGGAGGAATTTATGAATAAGGATCAAGTAACCGGCAAGATCGATCAGGCAGTAGGCAAAGTGCAGCAGAACGTTGGGGAAAGTGTTGGTAACGAAAAACTGGCCAACAAAGGAGTGGTCAATCAGGTCAAAGGTGCGGCGAAAGAAACATGGGGCGATGCCAAGGATGCTGCGAAGGAGATCCACGAATCGCACAAGCAAGCCGCTTCTGAGAAGGCCTCCCAGAACCGGGAGAAGATCAGCCAGACTGTGGATGACACGAAAGAGAAGGCCAAGGGAAAGATCGAGGAATTCAAGGAGCGCCACTCGGCGTGACGGTTTGTGCGGCCACCCTTGGTGGCACCGGCGGAGGTGAACTTAAGAAGCCTGGCCTCATGAGGGCCGGGCTTTTTTTGAGCTTTCTTCTGAGCTTGCGATCGGATTTCCGTTCCAGCGGGCTCGTTCGGAATGAGATCGCATGCAGCGCGTCATTTTGCCAGAGCTTTGACGGCCTGGGGCAATTCGAATATGGAATCTGCTAACGGTTCATAGCTCACGGAGGTGAATGTGAAGGTGCGCACGTGATCGCCGGTGCGCGAGGTCAGTTTCGTCGCTACCAGCGGGCCGCCGAAGTTTTTGTAATCCTGAAACACAAGCGTTGAGACCGCGGCAGACTTGTCGTCCGCCTGAAAACGGTAGCCCGCAAGCAGGCCAGTTTGTACGTCGTAGAACTGATTATTGTCCTTCCCCCAGTGAGTCGTGCCGTGAAGCCAGTAGCAGGGGCGGCCATCGAAATCGGTGACGCCGGCGAGATCGAGGTTCTTGAAGTAGTCAGGTTGGTGGAGCGCGTATTGCAAATCGGCGTCGCGGCGCACGGCTTCGGGAGCGGTATCTTTATCGATAGTCGCTCCCTGCGAATCGACGGACCACGAAACTTCGCCGTCAAATCCAGAAATGGCCTCGCTGCCATCAGCCCGCGTGACCTTAAAGAGCTGCCTGAACGGCTTAGCGTAAGAAACGAAGGTCGATTTGCCGGACAAACCCGTGCCCTCGATTTCTCCATGAACGGTCTCAGATTGCACCTTAGCGATGGCCTCGACGCCGCCCAGGACCTGCTTATAGCGATCGAGAACGGCAGCCGCCGTTTTGAGCTGCCCGGATTGCGGCCAAACCTGATGAGGCAAAATCAACCCGGCGCCTGCGAAGATGAGCGTTGTCAGCGCGGTTAGACGGACGTTCGTTAGACGCATCTAAGTTAGACGTATGCAGGTACCCGCAGGTGATCAAAGTCGATTGAACATACGATCAAAGAAACCTATGGAAATACTTCCGGCCGCGGAAGCTGCGATAATAGCGGAAGACCCTCGCTCTTCAATTCCAGAGGATGCGAATGCGGAAAAAACGCGCCTCATGACCTTATTAGTTCGCGTCGCCATTGTGTTTTCCACCACCCTGCTGCTTGCTGGCTCTGCGTCCGTGGGCCGGGCTGCGCCCCGGATTAGCCAGGACACGAACAGCCAGAGCCCGACCAACCAGGGCACGAAGTCGCCCGCGACACGGGCTATCGGAGAGAAGTTGCTGGAAAAAGGTGTACCGAATTTCGGCAAGGTCACTCCGATGCTCTATCGCGGAGGGCTGCCCAGCACCACCGGTTTCAAAGCGCTGGCGCGGATGGGTGTGAAGATCGTTGTGGATACTCACGCTGCCAGCCCTAGTGAAGAAAAGGAAGTGCAGAAACTGGGGATGCAGTATGTAGCGATTCCCTGGCACTGTCCATGGCCAAAGGACGAAGTGTTCGCTAAGTTTCTGAAGCTCGTGCAGGAGAACCAAGACAAGAAGGTTTTTGTGCATTGCCGCCTGGGAGACGACCGCACCGGGATGATGACGGCCTCCTACCGGATAGCGGAAGAGGGATGGAGCGCGGACGAAGCGATGAACGAGATGAAGGCGTTTGGCTTCTCGGGCACGCATCACTTCCTATGTCCCGGCCTGGCAGATTATGAAAAAGAATTTCCGGAGCATTTGAAGAATAGTCCGGCATTTCAGTCCGTAAGGCGCGCGCCGGAGCGGTCGGATTAAAGGTGGTGGAAAATCAAAAGCCCGGCCTGATCGGGGCCGGGCTTTTTTCTTATGGGTCACCAAAAAGTGCTAGGCAGCCACGGATCTCTTGGAACGACCCTCCGTCGTCACGCTTTGAGCTACTTTGCGAACGAGAAAGGGTTGCAGGTTCGGCTCAGAACCGGCCCACTCAAAACTGGCAATCGAGTGTCCGGGCTGGCACGTAACGAAATAGCGCTCTCCAGTGGGGCTGGTGACTTCAAACTTGCCGGTCTCGCCCTGTAGAGCTTCGGCAATATCGTAGGTCGTAATGCTGTCATTTAGTTTCATGGGGACTTCCTCCATTTCGTATTACAGATTTTTGGTTTGGTTGTCCCCTACCCTAGGGAGGAGCGTTACCTCGATCATAGAACTCTAGTGTAGAGAGTCAAGGCCGGAGGCTGATTTTTTTGAGATTTCTTGCTACGGGATTCGTACTAGAGAACTTACCTGAGGGCACGGCGAGAGCGTGACACGACCCTCGCGGCACAATTCGCTACCTTTCCATCGGTGATGGAGAGCGACATTTACACTTCGTCACTCTCTTTCAAGCGGGCGATCACACTGAAATCTTCGAGCGTCGTGGTGTCGCCCTTGACGTCGCCGTTGGTGGCCAGTTCCCGCAACAGACGGCGCATGATTTTTCCGCTGCGCGTCTTGGGCAGCGTGTCGGTGAAGCGAATGTCGTCGGGCTTGGCCAGCGCTCCGATTTCTTTCGCCACCCACTTGCGCAATTCTTCTTTCAACTCGAGGGTCGGCTTGCGTCCTTGCTCGAGGGTGACGAAGGCAGAGATGGCTTGTCCCTTGAGATCATCGGGACGTCCAACCACGGCAGCTTCGGCAACCGCTTCATGCGCAACCAGCGCGGACTCGACTTCCATGGTGCTCAGCCGGTGGCCGCTGACGTTGAGTACGTCATCGACGCGGCCCATGATCCAGAAATATCCATCTTTATCACGACGCGCTCCGTCGCCAGTGAAGTAGACGCCAGGAATCTGCGACCAATAATTCTTTACATAGCGATCAGGATCGCCGTAGACAGTGCGCAGCATCCCAGGCCAGGGCTTGGTGATGACAAGAAATCCTCCAGAACCTAGAGGAACCGGTTTCCCGTCCATGGTAACGATATCCGCCGCTACGCCGGGAAAAGGCCGCGTAGCCGATCCCGGCTTGGTTGCGATCGCGCCCGGAAGCGGCGTCAGCATCATGTGCCCAGTCTCGGTCTGCCACCAGGTATCGACGATGGGGCAGCGGTTGTTGCCGATTACTTCGCGGTACCACATCCAGGCTTCGGGGTTGATGGGTTCGCCTACGGTGCCTAGAAGTCTGAGGCTGGACATGTCGTGTTTTTTCGGCCACTGATCGCCCCACTTGAGGAAGGTGCGGATGGCGGTGGGGGCGGTGTAGAAGATGTTGACCTGGTGACGCGCGATGATGGACCAGAAGCGGTCGGGCTCGGGGTGATTGGGAGCGCCTTCGTACATGAGGCTGGTGGCGCCGTTTTGCAGCGGACCGTAGACGATGTAGCTGTGGCCGGTGACCCATCCGATGTCGGCGGTGCACCAATACGTGTCTTCTTCTTTTAGATCGAAGACCCATTTTGTGGTGATGTAGGTGCCGACGGAATATCCGCCGGTGGTGTGAACTACGCCTTTGGGTTTGCCGGTGGTGCCGGAGGTGTAAAGGATATAAAGAGGATGCTCGGCGTCTAAGGGCTCGGCGGGGCAGACGTCAGAGGCTCTCGCCATCAGATCGTGCCACCAGTGATCACGGCCGGACCGCAGGTTGATGGGCGTGCCGGTGCGTTTGTAGATGACTACGTTCTTTACTGTTGGGCAGGACTTGAGAGCTTCTTCTACGGCGGGAAAAAGTTTGACTTCGGCGCCGCGGCGGTAGGAGCCATCCTGAGTGATGACGGCGGTGGCCTGGCAGTCGTGGATGCGGTCGATTAGGGCGTTGGAGGAGAATCCTCCGAAGACTACGGTGTGAGGTGCGCCGATGCGGGCACAGGCCAACATGGCGATGGGCAGCTCGGGAGTCATGCCCATGTAGATGGCGACGCGGTCATTCTTCTTCACCCCAAGGGCCTTCAGGACATTGGAAAACTTCTGGACTTCACGATGGAGCTGCTGGTAGGTGAGAGTGCGGACTTCGCCGGGTTCACTTTCCCAGATGATGGCGGCTTTGTTTTTGCGCGCGGTGAGGACGTGGCGGTCGAGGCAGTTGTAGGAGAGATTGATCTGGCCGCCGACGAACCATTTGGCCCAGGGAGTGTTCCACTCGATGACCTTGTCCCATTTCTTGAACCAGTGCAGCTCGCTGGCGATGCGGCTCCAGAATTTGTCGGGGTCGGCGATCGATTCCTTGTAGAGGTCTTCGTATTCTTCGAGGCTCTGGATTTGGGCGTGGCGGCTGAATTCGGCGGGGGGGTCGAATTTTCGGTCTTCTTGCAGAATGGAGTCGATGCTGCTGGCCTGGAGATCGGCTAATGCTTTCGTGGACATGGATGGACCGCCTCAGCGTGGAGAAACGTACCCGCGACATTCTACTACTAGGGAGGGTTGGAGCAAGGCTCTGACGATCGGAAAAGAAGAGCGGCCGGCGGTAGAAGTGCCTTGCCGGGCCGGCGGGGGCGCGGGCAGGCGAGGGATCCTTCGACTGCGGTTGTGCTTCGCGTTTCGCGAAGCACAACCTCCGCTCAGGATGACAGAGTTTAAGACCTAGACGTCGAGGAAGCGGGGGCGATCCTGATCAGCCGGCACGGTGCAGGTTTCGGAGCGGCCGAAGATGCGGTAGCGGTGGCGGGCTACGGTGTTGTAGGCGGCATCGCGGAGGAATTTGGGGAGGAGTTGCAGGAGGGATGCGGCTGGGCGCCCGAGCCCTGGTAGTTGCTTTAGGACGAAGACGACGGCTGCGGAGCGGGAGAGCAGGGACTCGTCGGGGAGTTCATGGTTTAGGACAACGTAGACCGTATCCAGATCGGTGGGGCTGATGTTGTGGCGGGTTAGGATGCCGGCAGCTAGAGCGCTTTGCAGCGAGGCGAAGCGGAAGATGGCGTTGCGATCGCGGTGGAGGATGAATTGGACGAAGCGGTTGCAGAGTCCGCAGACGCCGTCGTAGAGGAGGATGGGGTGGGACATGGGACATGGAAGACTCTAGCAGCTTGCGGAATCAAAAGCGCCACCCCCTCGCTTGTGGTGGCACGATCGAGTCCCGGGCTGGACGGTTTGGATTGTCGAGAGAAAAAACTTGCGCCGACGGTGAGAGCCATTTCTTGCTTCGTCCGTCTAAGGTGAGCAGCAGCCATCTGAGGAGGATCGAACATGAAACAATCGAACATGACACGATCGAACATGAAGCGAGTGTTTTTATCTGTATTGGTACTTTTGGCGGGCATCGGCATGGGAACGACTCGTGCGTCGGCGCGGAGTTCGGACTCGCCGGCTTCCGCGGATCACACCGCCCCCAGCTACGATATGAAGGGGCAGGCTCTGTTGGATCTCGAAGCGGTGCAGAAGAAGTTTGTGGACCTGGCCAATGCTGTTCCAGCTGATAAATTGACCTGGCGTCCATCGCAGGACTCGCGATCTTTCGCGGAAGTGTTTCTGCATGTGGCGGGCGAGCGCTATGGGATTCTGGGGCTGATGGGAACTGCGCCTCCATCTGGATTCGACGGCAAGACCTTTGAGAAATCGACGACCGATAAAGCGCGGATCGTGGAGGAGTTGAACAAGTCGTGGGAGTTCACGCAGAAGGCGATCAACGGCATGAGCAACGCCGACTTCGCGAGACTGCTGCCGAAACTTGGTCCTCAGGCAAACGCCGGCGACGTGATCTACATCCTGGTTAGCGATGCACATGAGCATCTAGGGCAATCTGTGGCTTACGCTCGCGAGAATGGGATCGTCCCACCTTGGACGGTGGAGGCGAAGAAGCAGGCTGCTGAAAAGAAGGGGGCGCACAAGTAAGTCGGGGCTCGAGGGCTGAGCGTTTGTGGGATCGGCGGCTTGGGGTGGGCTTCGCCCCCTTTCAGCTTGCTATGCCCGCTGGACAGCCGAGGCGGCTGTCCCCACGTGGCTTTGTGGTGGCGTAGGGGAAAGCAGGTTCCACGCCCCTCTCGCCGCTATCGCGGCTGCGAAGGGCTTCGGAATGACAAACTCCAGATACTCATGAGCCTAGACGCAGGAGTTCGGTTTTTAGGCGTGCGTGGTTTTGGGTTTGGTGGAGGTAGGGCATTTCGGTGCTTGCGCATTTGGCGCGGATGATTTTGATTAGTTGGTGTTTTTCTTCTGGAGTCCAGCGGGTTAGGTTCGGGATTTGAGTTAGGACCAGGGACCAGTTTTCCAGGGATTGGTTTTGGAGAACGGTCCAGCGGGATGGGTTGATTTTTAGGGCTTTGGTTATCGTGGCGGTTGAGGCTTGACGGATTTTCTGGCTTTCGCCGTCGAATTCTTTTGCCATGCGTTGGTTGATTCGCAGGCCCAGGGTGCGGGTGGAGAAACTGTCCCAGGGGCCCGAGCCCTCAGCGGCTAAAGCCGGCGACGATTTGGTGGCATTTACGGCACGACTGGAAGTCGTGCCCTTCCCGAGCGTTCTATTTCCGTTGCCAATGCTCTTTCGGCTCAGATCATAGAACATGTGGTCTTCGGCCAGGCGTTTCAGGGTGCGGGGTGGGGTGCGGTATTTTGGGTCGGCGGCAATTCTCTTCTCTTCTCTTTCACACAACTTCTGAAGATCGGGGCGGCCGGGGCGGAAGCCTAGTTTGCGATAGAACCAGAAGGCGCCGCTGTCGATGGCTTCGTCGTTGTTCTGGCCGATCTGATACGGATAAATCGAAATACATTCTGCATTCGTCAGGGCGTGGAGGCAGCGCAGGGCTTGGGCGTAGATCCATGCGGTTTCGCCCTGGCGGTAGGTGTAGAAGGTGTTGAAGCCGACTTCGATCCATTCGCAGAGGCCGATGGCTTCGATGTAGTTGATGGGGACGCCATTTTTTTGCGTGTAGCCGGCTACGTAGGCGCGGAGCGGGAGACGGCGGGTGGGCGGGAGTCCCCAGAAATGCATGACTACGCCGCGGCCGAGGTTGGCGCGGACTACGGTGCTCGGGTCGCCTAGCGTGGTGCCGTAGAGTTCGCGGTAACGAACTACCATTACTTCGCGGATGTCGCTCATTACTCGCTCTCCGGCTTGGCGGGCGAGCTTTTCTAGTTTGGGTGCGGGTTGCGATAGTTCGTAGGCTAGATGTACTTCGCTGCGCTGGATTAGCGGAGTGGTGTGGAAGTAGAAGCGGCGGGGAGTTGTCCAGTTGCGGGTGCGGGAGAGTTTCAGGTTTTCCAGATTCCAGCGGAGCGGGAGTCGTAGGGAGTCGTAGAGTTCGGATTGCTGCCGGGCGGGGAGCGGGAGTTTGGCGAATTGATTTAGGAGCCAGGGGAGCGGGGTTTGCCGGCCTCGGGCGGCGTCGAGCCAACTTTGCCAGGGGATGTTGGCTTCTACGTCGGCGTCTTCTTCTAACAGCGGAATGAAACGTGGCCAGGTGTTGCCGCGGGCGCGCTCGGCTTGGTAGTCGTCCCAATAATCGTTCCAGGCGATCTCGACATTTTTGGGGATGCGACGTACGAGCCATTGGGCTACGTCGAAGGAGAGGGTGTCTTGCATGGTTGTGCCGGCGATGCCGGAGGTGTCGAAGTCGTCGAAGAGGGACATGTCGATGTTGGCGGCGCGAAGTTTTTCTATGCGCTTGTGGAAAGTGTTGAGGAGATTTTCGGCGCGCCGGATTTGAGACGGGGCGTGCGGAAAGGCACGTAGGAATAGCAGGGATTCGTGGAAGCGGATTAGCTGGTGGGGATCTAGTTGGAGATTGGAGAGTCTGGTTAGGAGGTTATGGATTTGGGTGGAGTGAGTTGGGTTCTTGGCCGCTTCTAGTTGGGTCAGGAGATGGTTGGGGTCTTGGGGGATTCGCGGCATGGCGGCGAGATAGTGTAACGCAGAAAGCTGGAGCAAAATCCCCACATGGTGAGAGAAAAGCAGGTTCCTCGCCGGGCTTTCAGCCCGGTTCGGAATGACATCTTCATTGAGAGCAGTGCGGCGTCATTGCGTGCGGTGCCCTTCGTTTTAAATCAGAGATATCCGTGCTTATGGGCCTGCGGACTGGAGGAACAACAAGCCTTGTACTTTGCTCAAGTCTTCGGTTAGGCGATCGAAGGAGACTGAGCGGCGCGCATCGGAAAAGCGTACGTCCTGCAGTAGGAATTTGTGAACCGCGTATGCGATCGAGGGCTCGGAGTTGTCTAGCGTTTCTACATAGGTGACGCCGCAGACCACGTACAAACGCGAGTTCCACATCATGAGCGCTGGGTGTTGGTCCCGCATCATTGTAATCAGGTGACCGGCATTGACCTGATCGGGCGTCAGATATTCCGCAGTTACGGTGATGGGGCGGCCGTCGCTTAGGAGATGCCTGCCTTGCAGCCTGGCGGCGATATCTTTCAAGGACTTGGGATCCGCGGACTGGAGGCTGTCTTCTAGCGCGGAATTCTTGCCGCAGCATACTTCTTTGTTGTTGAAAATGATCTCCAACGATGTCGCGAGAGCGTCGGAGGAGTGGGTGGAGCGAGCCGTCAACACGGGCAGATCGTTGACGCGGAGTTCCTGTTCGGGGTAGGCGACCTGGGCGGATGCGAGGTAGCTCAATGCCAGGCACGACGCTACGCCGCTGGCTTTGAGAAGAAACATTGACCACGTCATTCGGCGGTGGGGTGCGATGGCTATCCTCCTGCTTGGTGCGGCGCTACTGTCATTCTAATCCAGGTCTCGTTAGTCCAGGTCTCGCTAATCCGGTCTCGCCGATTGTTCGCGTGGTGTGGCGCAGAAAGCTGGATCAAGACCGCACTCCTTCGACGGCCGGCGAGACGCCGGCGCTACTTTGAATCAGGCGTAGCCTTTTTTCTTCCAGACTTGCCAGTCGTCGCGGGTGGCTTTGAGCATGGCTTCTGCGGCGTGGTGCAGCCACTTGGATTCCTGTTTGGCGATGTGGCGGAGGATGAGTTTGCGAGCGGAGGGAGTGCCGAGGTGGATGTTGGCGGTTTCCCATCCCATGGCGTGGAGGAGGCGGAGTTCGGTGTCGGGGGCGCGCAGGGAGGCTAGCAGGATGCGGGAACAGTCGGGGGCCAGGCGGCGGACGATCCAGCGGCCGTGGAGCTGGACGAAGTGATCGGGACAACGGACGGCGCGGTTGATGATGGTCTGATACAAGATTTCGGCGGGGCCGCAGGTCTCTTTCGCGGCAAGACACTGCGCCCAGTAGGACGAGGATGGGACCAGCGCCTTGGCTTCACGGGCGATGCGACCGCCGTGCCAGTCGGCGATGGCTACGTAGCGGGCGTGGCCGAGGCTGCCCAGGCCGGCGGTGCGGTGGGTGAGGCGATAGGGGATGTCGCGTGCGGGCATCAGGTGCTCGAGGGCATCGATGGCGCTGACGGGGCATTCGGATTTTAGAGTGCGGAGTGCATCCATTTTCTCCCAGAAGTGGACGGGATCGCGGAGTTCGCCCAGGGCGATGCGGCGGAGCCATTGATGCTTTTCGCCTAGCACGAAGGGCAATCCTTTTTGCAGCATGGCTTCGCGATAGCCTTCGAGCACGGCTCCGCAAATGTCTTCGCGCTTGACGGGGAGACGTCCGGCTTCGGCGGCCAGGTGGGCGCTTACGCCGAGGCGCACCAGATCGATGGCGTAGGACATGGGCCAGGCTTCGTCGAAATCGTTGACGCCCCAGATCAGGCGGCCTTCGATGTCACGCCAGGTGCCGAAATTTTCTACGTGGAGATCGCCTACGGCTAAGACCTTTGGTGCTCGGGCCAGGTCGGGACAGACTTGAGGCCAGAGTTGCGCCCAGCGGTAGTAGGTAGCGCGAAAGAACATGAAGACATCTTTCTTCATGTTCGTATGTTTCAGGCGAAGGTCTTTCCGGTCGATGGTGGTGCGTTGAGCGAGCCAGGATTCGAACTGGCGGGTGGCTTTGACTACGTTCATGCGGGCAACGATAGCGACGCGAAAATGGGAAGTCAAATGCCGAAACCTTAAACAAAGGGAGCACCCTTCGACTTCGCTCAGGGCAGGCTCCGGAACACGGGGTGTGCGTGTTGGGGTTGACACACTGACCTTTAATAGCCACTTTCTGGGGCTTTCCGTCATCCCGTAAGTCCTTCGTTTTCAATTTCATGACCATTGGTGTTCGTCCTGCAATTTAAGTTGGCGTGCCTCGCGGCACAGGGAGGCGTTATGCAGATGGTGATCACATTTATGGCGGTGGTGGCGGGCCTGATTTTTTCGGTGGCGGTGGCGTTGCTGGCGGAGGAACTGATTTTCGGGCAGGTGTTCCGGCTGTTCTTTTCACCGCAAACCGCGCGACAGATGGTCCCGCAGACCGTGCCGGTGAAAGCAGAGCAGAAGCGCTGAGGCGCAGAGGAGAACTACGATGCTGGCGTTGAGGTATTTGCTGATCACTTGCGGCGTGGGGATGATGATCGCGGCCGTGTGCATTCTCACCTACGATTTGTATCGCGAAATGTTGTACCGGAGATTGCTGGCTACTCCGGGAGGGGCAGTGAGCGCGGCGCCGGTGGTGGTGCGCTGGCGGACTTCGCTGGCTTTGGTGATGTTGGCTTGGGGACCGCTGCTGGTGGCTTTCAGCATTGTGGTGGTGCCGAGCGGGATGGCCGGGGTGCGGGTTAGCGAGATTAGTGGGACGGTGCCAGGGACGCTTTATCCCGGGGCGCACATGGTGATGCCGCTAGTGGAGGATGTGGCGCTGTTTGACACTCGGGATCAAGTTTTTACTACTGGGGATTCGGAAGCTCCGAAACCGTCAGCAGGTGGGCTTCCTCCGAAACCGCAACTTCTGGACGTGCAGGCTAAGGAAGGACTGACGCTGGGGTTGGCGATTACGGTGCGATATCGGCTGGATGCTAAGAGGCTGGATTACATCCAGGAAAATTTGCCGCGTCCGGTGGAGAAGGAGATTGTGCCGCCGACCGTGGCTAGCGTTTGGCGGGAGATCGTGCCGAACTATATGGTGCGGGATGTATTTTCGGCGAAGCGGGAAGAAGTGAGACAGCGGGCGGCGGGGCTGATCACGAAGAAGCTGGCGGCGGATGGGATTGTGGTGAAAGAGGTGATGCTGAGGGATATCCAGTTGCCGCCGGAATATGCGAAAGGGCTGGAGGCGCTACTGTTGAAGGAGCAGGAGAATGACCGCATGGGCGTGGAGACAGAGTTGAAAGGAAAGCAAGTTCGTATTGCCGAACTGGAAGCCGAGGCCGCGAAGGTGCAGCAGGTGAAGCAGGCGGAGGGTGAGGCGCGGGTGCACGTGCTGCAGGCGAAGGGCGAGGCGGACGCGATGCAATATACGTTGCCGCTGAAGGAGAAGCAGATTCAACAGAGCCGGCTGGAGGCGCAGGCAAGGAAGGAAGCTACGATCCAGAATGCAGAAGCGGAAGCGCAGGCGAAGGAAATCGACGGCAAGGCTGAGGGGGAACGGAGGAAACTGCTGGCGGACGCGGAGGCGCAGGCTAAAGTGATGGACAGCAAAGCTGAAGCGCAGCGACGGACGTTGCTAGCGGAGGCGGAGGCGGATCGAATCCGGGTGACGGCGGTGGCGGACGCGGAACGGCTGCATGGCGAGGCGGCGATATTGAAGGATAATCCGCTGCTGATTAATAAGATCGTGGCCGAGCGGCTCTCGGACAAGCTGCAGATCATGATGGTGCCTGCGGATGGGAAATTCTTCTTTGCCAACGACGTTTTGCGCGGGATGGATTTGGCTAGTCAGGGTCGGCCGGCGGGAAGATAGTAGTCGATCAGTGGCCAGTGGCCAGACTTTCGCTCCTCCACTGGGCACTGGCCGGTTTCTCAACTCAAGGAGTTACTCACGATAACCGGGAACATTTATTGCGACAAACTGGGGGCGTTGCGGCGCGGCTGAAGCCGCGCCGTTTCATTTCACACCGGCGGAACTGATGGGTGAGATATCATGCAAACGATTCCGTGGCATCCTACGAAACCTGATGCGGGCGGGAAAAGAAAGGCAATGATGTTTCGCCGAAAACTGCTGGCCATGTTCGCGCTGACGGTGTTCTTGTCGGTGGTGGCGGTGGCGTTGCTCGTGTCGGAAGTGACTCGGCGAGCCTTTGAGCGCAGTGAGGACGAACGAACTTCGGCGCTGGTGACGCAGTTCCGGCGCGAGTTCAACCGGCAGGGCGAGGATGTGGCGCGGCGGGTGCAGGCGATTGCGACCTCGGAAGAAGTGAGCCGAATGGCGGTGAAGTTGAACCGTCCGCAGGCCGATGCGGGACCCTATTTTGAGTTGGCGAAGACTACCGCGGAAAATACCCGGCTCGACTTTCTGGAATTTGTGGAAAGCGATGGAATCATTATTTCTTCGGCGCAGTGGCCGGCTAAGTTTGGCTATCCGGAGGGCGCGGTGGGGAGTTTTGCCGCTGCGGCTGATCAGAGCGCGTTTCTGAAGCAGGAAGAGCTGCAGGACGCAACGGCACTGGGATTGTTCGCGGTGCGGGCTGCGCGCGTGGGAGAACGTCCGGTCTACGTGATTGGGGGACGGCGTCTGGATAAATCGTTTCTTTCTGGAATCGATATGCCGGCGGGGATGCGGGCTTTGCTGTATCAGAATCGGGGCGAGCGGTTTGCCGTGGAGTTGTTAGTAGATCCGAGTGAGAATGCTGGAGGGAGCGTTCGTCCGGCATGGGCGCTGGAACCTTTGGTCGATGCGGTGCGGCAATCGAAGGAGGAAACATCCTGGCTGGTGCATTGGTCGGGGGATGGGGCGGAGGATGAAGTGTTTCATGCGATTCCGCTGCTGGGTGCGGGGAAGGAGCGTCCCCTGCTGGCGATTTTGCTGATTGGGAACTCGCGGCGGACCTATGTGGAGTTGATGCGGAAGATCCGCTCGGCGGCGTTGATGGTGGGGGGCGGCGGGATTCTGCTGGCGATTCTGCTGAGTAGTTGGGCGGCGGCGCGGGTGACGCGTCCGGTGGAGCAACTGGCGCATGCGGCGCGGGAAGTTGCGGAGGGAAATTGGAATGCGCGAGTGGATGTGTTGGGTGACGATGAACTGGGGCAACTGGCCGATTCGTTCAATCGAATGACTACGGAATTGCTGGGGCAGAAAGAGCGTCTGATGCAAGCGGAGCGAGTGGCGGCTTGGCGGGAACTGGCGCGGCGGCTGGCGCACGAGTTGAAGAACCCGTTGTTTCCGCTGCAGCTTACGGTGGAGAATCTGGTGCGAGCGAGGCAGCAGACTCCGGAGCAGTTTGAGGAAGTGTTCCGGGAGAGTTCGCGAACTTTGTTGGCGGAGATCGCGAACCTGAAGGGAATTGTGGGGAGGTTCAGCGAATTTTCGAAGATGCCGCAGCCGAAGTTGCAGCGCGTGCAAGTGAATGAGGTGATTCGCGGAGTGGTGCAGCTTTTTCAGGCGCAACTGGAAGCGCCGGGACGTGCGAAGATCAGTTGTGAGCTGCAACTCGATCCGCACCTTGAGACGGTGGCGGCGGATGCGGAGTTGTTGCACCGGGCTGTTTCGAATCTGGTGCTGAACGCGATGGACGCGATGCCGGAGGGTGGGACGCTCTCGCTGCGCACGCGCAATGAGGGCAGTAACGTTGTCATCGAAGCGGCGGATACGGGAGCGGGGCTGACGGCGGAGGAGTGTGAGCGAATCTTTACTCCTTATTATACGAGCAAGGCGCATGGGACTGGTCTGGGGCTGGCCATTGTGCAGTCGGTGGTCAGCGATCATGGGGGGAGAATCCGGGTACAGAGCGCGCGGGGCCGGGGGACGACTTTCGTGATTGAGTTGGGGCGGGGACTCGATCCGGAGCGGGTTGCCGGGTGAAAATGATCATGGATTGGGAGGACGGTTGCCGACGAAAGCACATCTGCTGATTGTGGATGACGAAGCGAACACGCTGGCGTCGTTGGCGCGAGCGTTTCGGCTGGCGGGGCATGAGGCTACGGTGTGCGACAACGCGGGGAAGGCATTGGAGCTGGCGAAGGCGCAGAACTTCGATGTGATCCTTTCGGATGTGGTGATGCCTGGGAAAGGTGGGCTCGCGCTGTTGGAGGAATTGAAGGCGCAGGGAGTTGCGGCGCCCGTGGTGATGATGTCTGGGCAGGGAGACATCGAAACGGCGGTGCGGGCTACGCGGCTGGGCGCGCTGGATTTTCTGGAGAAGCCGATTTCGACCGAGAAACTTTTGCTGACAGTGGAGAATGCGCTGAAGCTGCAGCGGCTGGAGAGCGAAAATCGGCAACTCAAGCAGCGGCTGGGCAAGCACGAGATCGTGTGGCACGGTGCGGCAATGCAGCGCGTGATGGCGCAAGTGGAGCGGGTGGCGGCTAGTGAGACGCGGGTTTGCATCCTGGGAGAAACGGGTACGGGGAAAGAGTTGGTGGCGCGAACGATTCATGAACGCAGTGCACGGGCCGCCGGAGCGTTTGTGACTTTGAATTGCGCGGCGGTTCCGGCGGAGCTGATTGAGTCGGAACTTTTCGGGCACGAGAAAGGATCTTTCACCGGAGCGGGCGGCAGGCATATTGGGAAGTTTGAGCAGGCGGATCATGGAACGATCTTTCTGGATGAGATTGGCGATATGCCGCTGGCCATGCAGGCCAAGCTGCTGCGCGTGCTGGAAGAAGGAGAAGTGGAACGCATCGGCGGGGATAAGCCGGTGAGCGTGGATGTGCGGGTGGTGGTGGCAACGCATCGTGATCTGGAAGCTCGGGTTCGGGAGGAGAAATTCCGGCAGGATTTGTTTCATCGGATTTATGTTTTTCCGCTGGTGCTACCGCCGTTGCGGGAGCGGCGAGAGGATATCCCGTTGCTGGTGGGGCATTTTGCGGCGCAGGTTAGCGCACAGAATGGATGGAAGGTCATCCCGTTTACAGCGGAGGCGATGGGGGCGTTGCACTCGCACTCGTGGCCGGGTAACGTGCGGGAGTTGCGCAACATGGTGGAGCGGTTGATGCTGTTGGCCACCGGGGGGCAGGTTGATCTTGAGACCGTGGAACTGGCTTTGCCGAAAGGCGCGGGCAGTGGAGTGGCGGTGTCTTCGGCATTTTCGTCGGGAGCGCTGGCTGAACGCGTGGATGCTTTCGAGCGGGAAGTGATCCTGGCGGAATTGAAGCGTAGTCATTCCAACGTTAGTCTGGCGGCTAAGTCGCTTGGGCTCGAGCGGAGCCATCTTTATAAGAAGGCGGAGCAGTTGGGGATCGATATGCGAGCGATGCGGCGGGAGCAGGGGTCGCAGGAGTAGGGTTTCCACACAAGAAACGTTCAGGAGATTTTGTTGATCAGGACGATTGGTCGTCGAGTGATCTTCCTTCCCAGTTCACTCATTTCTCTTCTATTTGTCTCGGGAAGTGTTTTTGGCATCGAGCCGCCTTCTCCTCCTGTGTATGGCGTTCGGATGGAACAGGCTTGGATTCCGATGAAAGATGGGGTGCGGCTGGCGGCTACGCTTTATATGCCGGATGGTGCAAAGGCGGGGGAGAAGTTCCCTGCCCTGTTGGAGTATTTACCTTATCGAAAAGATGATGGGACGGCCGCGGGGGATTATCCCAAGCATGCTTATTTTGCGAGGCGGGGGTATGTGAGTGTGCGGGTAGATATTCGCGGATTTGGGGCGAGCGAGGGCGCGCCGCCGGAGCGGGAATATTCGGAACAAGAACAAGTCGATGGGGAGCAGGTGATCTGGTGGCTGGCTCATCAGGGTTGGTCGAATGGGAACGTGGGGATGTTCGGGATTTCGTGGGGAGGGTTTAACTCTCTCCAGATGGCGATGCGGCATGCGCCGGGGTTGAAGGCGATTCTGGCGATCGACGCTACGGCGGAATTATTTCATGATGATGTGCACTACGTTGACGGCATCGCGCACATCGATGAGTTCGAATTGAATATGGATATGGCGGAGGGATGGACTGGGGCGCCGGACTACACGACTGACGAAAAAGTTCTGGGGCCGCGGTTTGAGACGCCTCCCTGGTCGCTGCTTTATTTGAAGCATCAACATGATGGACCATTCTGGCGGGAGCCTGTACGACCGCTGAAAGCGATTACGATTCCCAGTTTTCTGATTGGGGGATTACTGGATGGATATCGGGACAACGTCACGGACATGCTGATGCAGGCGAGCGGGCCGGTGAAGGCGATTGTGGGGCCGTGGAACCATACGTATCCGAATGAGGCGGAGCCTGGTCCGCAGATTGAGTGGCGGAATGACGCAGTGCGGTGGTTTGATCATTGGCTGAAGGGGCGCGACACCGGAGTGGAGCTTGATCCGCGGCTGGTCATTTATATGCAGCACTGGCATGCGCCTGATCCGAGTCTCGAAAATGTGCCTGGCGAGTGGAGACGGGAGGATGTTTGGCCTCCTAAGGATGCTCGGGCATCGACTTTATTTTTTCAGCCGAACCACTCGCTGGCCGAGAGTGCGTCGCAAGTGGACACGCATCAGCTTAAGTATGTGCCGTCGATTGGCGTCGAGGCTGGGTTCTGGTGGGGTGAGTTGTTGAGCGATGTGCGGCCCGTGGATGCATTCAGTTTGGTTTACGATTCGGCGCCGTTGCAGGAGGATGTGGCGATTCTAGGTCGTCCGCATGCTTTGTTGCGGGCTTCGGCTACTGCGCCGCTGGCGGATTGGTTTGCGCGGCTTTCGGACGTTGCGCCGGATGGAACGGTCACGCAGATTACCGGAGCGGGGATTAACGGAGCGCAGAGGGATTCGATGAGCGAACCTCGCGATCTTGAGCCCGGGAAAGTTTATCCGCTGAATATTGAAATGCATTTGACTTCGTGGGTGTTTCCCAAGGGGCATCGCATTCGCGTGGCGATTTCGAATGCGTTGTGGCCGATGATGTTGCCTACGCCTTATTCCATGACGACCGCTCTGGAACTCGGCGGGAGTGCTGGTTCGCGGATTGTGCTGCCGGTTGTGCCTGAGCATGGAGTAGTTCCGCCTGCATTTTCTCCACCCGAGCCCTCAGAAGAACGGACCGATCTCAAGAGTGAAGGATTTCCCTGGCCGGGCGAGTGGACCGTGGAGCGGGACGAGGCTCGTCATAAAACTACCGTGCACTGGAAGGGGAAGGAAAGCGGAGCGTATCCCTGGGGGAAAGAAATTGACTATGAAAATCTGACTTACGATGCGGATGATGCGCATCCTGAGACTTGTTCTGTGCGAGGAGAAGCGGAGACTGTGTTTACTTTGAAAGGACGCACTCTGACTTGGCGCGGGCATTTGCTCGTGACGACCGATCAGAAGAATTTTTATTACAAGTACACGCGCGAGTTGCTGAGGGACGGGGCGATGGTTAAGTCAAAGACCTGGCTGGAGACGATTGCGAGGGATCATCAGTGAGGGGGAGCTTACCTCAGCGGTTAGAGCCGTGGGTGATTTGCTGGTCTTACGGCGCGACTGAAGTCGTGCCCTCCCCGGTCTGTCCGGCGCTCGGCATTCTTGTTGTCCCGAGTCCTAACCAGTGTCGTCCCTTCGGGACTCTTTCCGCTCTGCTACGTTACCCCGGACTTACGTCCGGGGCTAATGAATGCCGTCGCTAACGCGACTGGAGTTGTGGCGCTTCTTAGTCGGCGGCGGCGGATATCGGCTCTATGCCGCGTTTTAGGTCGGCGGCGAGTAGGCGATGAAATAATTGTTCTCCGGCTTCGCGGCGGACGGAGAGGCGTCCGGCGCGGTAGGCGCGCGACTTGAGGCCACGCTGCACGTCTTCGCAGATGCCTAGATCTTCTTCCTGCACTCGATTGCCTACGTTGACTGACTGCTCGTTGTAGTCGCGGCGGGCGTCGCTGATATCGCCGAAGTAGAAATCGAAGATCACGTGGCAATGATCGACGTCGACGGGGATTACCAGATTCGTGTCCATGTATCCCTCATAGCAGTTGATCATGAGGTTGGGATGTTGCCAGAAATACCAGGCGCGGTCGCCTTTGCGAGCGGCTCCGGTGGCGGCGTCCGTGTCGGAAGAGACCATGGGGCTCGACTGGAGACAGTAACGGTCTTCGTTCTCGATGGTGTATTGCTTGTAATCGAGAACCGAGTTCAGGCCTTTGTGGAGATGCGGGACGTGGTAGCCACCGTCGAGGTAGTTATCGACGAAAACTTTCCAGTTGCAATTGATGTCGTAGGTGCGGCGGTCGAAGTAGTGGAGCTTGCTGACGCCCAAGGGGGCCATGCGGCTTACCAGGCCGCCGAGAAATTCGGCGAGCGGGGCGGCGTGGTTGTCGAGGTTGATGAAGACGAAACACTCCCAGGTTTCGACTCGAATGGGGACGAGGCCGTTTTGTGCGCGGTCGAAATTTTCTACACCTTCGAATTCGGGCATGCCTTTGAGAGAGCCGTCGAGGCCGTAGTTCCAGCCGTGATAGGGACAATGCAAGAGCGAGGCCTGGCCGCAGGGTTCGGTTACGACGGCGGCGGCGTGGTGGCGGCAGACATTGTAGAAAGCGCGCAGAGCGCCGTCGTGGCCGCGGACGATAACGATGGGCTCACCGGCGACTCTGGTGCTCACAAACTGGCCCGGCGTTTTCACTTGTTCGGTGCGGGCGACTAGCTGCCAGGTTTTGCTGAAGACGGTTAGGCGCTCGAGTTCGGCGATGCGGGGGTCGATGTACCAGGCGGCGGGGATGGTTGAGGCTTGCGACAGAGGAGCGCGGTCGTCGTAGCTGGAGAGGATCTGTTCGATGGAAGTTTGCGTCATCTAAATTGTTCTCACTCTGGAGTTCTACACTAACTTGTGCTGGGCCTGCTCGGTTTTACTACAACGCCTTGGGTCTGGCGACCAACTCAACCGGCGCGATCTTGCGTATCTCACGTTGGCCGCGGGTTGCAGGCGCGGGAGCAGCGCCGACTGCTCCCTGCAAGAGGGCGAGGAATTGCCGAATGCGAGCTTCCTTTTTCTCTGGCATCTCTCCCTGCCTGCGGAAAAGGCCGGGATCGAGTTCGGCGGTGAGCAAGGCATCCTGGAAACGTTCGAAGGTCCAGTCGAGCAGGGAGACAATCATTTCCGCGTCCATATCCTTGCGTAACTCGCCGCGCTCGATGCCGAAGCGAACGAAGGCGACGGTGCCGTAGGGATCTTCGGTGGTGAGGAAACGATTGATTTCGCGCTTCAACACCAGATCGGTGCCGTAGTTGCCGAGCAGCGAGATGCGATAGGGGATCCAGTCTTCGCGCAGGAGATGTTCGGTGCGGACGAGCCAATAGTAGAGAACGTCGAAGAAGCCGGCGGCGCGAACGTCGGCGGGCGCGTCCAGATATTTCGAGAAAGAGCGCACGGCGCGTTTATAGACTTCGAAGAACAGGCCGTCTTTGCTGCCGAAGTGCTGGAAGATGGAACCTTTGGCGATGCCGAGGCCAGCAGCAATGTCGCCGACGCGGGCGGCTTGGTAACCGTTCTCGGCGAAGTGCTGCATGGCGGCATCGATGATGCGCGAGCGCTTGGCTTCGGACCGGGGACGCGGCGCGTTTTGACGCATATAGCGCGGGGGTGCGACGGGGTTGCTGGCGATTCCGCTCATGAATGACTCCAAGTCACGGAAGCATATAAGAGACGGGTGCAATTTTCAACTTCATTTTTAGCGAGTAATACAGTAATGTTTGGTTCCCTGTGGCAGTGCGGCGTGACTCCCAGTCAGGCTGGTGAAACAGACTTGTGAAAGCGGCTTCCAACTTGATTTACGACGCGATCGTCATCGGCGGCGGCCACAATGGGTTGACTGCGGCTGCGTATCTGGCACGCGGCGGACTCTCCACGCTCGTGCTCGAGCGGCGTGAGATTGTCGGCGGATGTTGCGTGACTGAGGAGATCGCGCCGGGCTGCCGGGTGTCGACTACGTCTTATATTGCCAGCATGCTGCGGCCGGAGGTGATTGCGGAACTCCGCCTCGCCGATCATGGGCTGCGCATGGTTCCCTGCGATCCGGCGATCCAGGTTCCCTTCTCTGACGGACAGGTGGTCCCTTGGTGGGTGGATCGAGAGCGGGCGAAGGCGGAGTTTGGAAAGATATCCACGAAAGACGCGGCTCGGTTCGTCGAGGTCGATGATCAACTGAAGAAGCTGGCGCGTTATCTGCAGCCGTTTTTTATGGAGCCGCCGCCGGAGATTGACACTTCGACCGTGGGCGGCTGGAGTGATTTGTTTCGCGTTGGCAAACGCTTTCGCGGGATTTCGAGCGTGGAGATTGCGCAGCTGGTTTCATTTCTTACCGGGAGTCTGGGAGAGTTTCTCGATCACAATTACGAATCCGGGAAGATAAAGACGATGTTCCTGGCAAACAACGTTTACGGCAAGCATGGCGGGCCGTACCAGCCGGGAACGGCGATCGGACTTTTGTTTCACCTTCTGAGTGGCGGGGAGCACGAGTTGCAGGGGTTCTACGGGCACGTGATGGGCGGGATGGGATCGATCACGCAGGCGCTCGCTGCGGCGGGGAAGAAGCTGGGCGTGGAGATTCGGACTTCGGCATCGGTCGCGCAGATTGAGGTGCGCGACGGGCGAGCCTGCAGCGTTGTGCTGGAGGACGGGAGTGAGGTTCGCGGGCGGATGATTTTGTCGAACGCCGATCCGAAGCGGACGTTTTTGAAGATGGTTGCCGCGCGCGAGTTGCCGGAAGATTTTCTGTCTGCGGTGCGCGGGATCAAGATGGATGGTCCGTGCGCCAAAGTGAATTTCGTATTGGCGGAAGAACCGCGGTTCACGGGGACGTCGGCTCAGGCAGCGCCGCTGGAGCGGACGTTTTACACGCTGGTTCCTTCGCTGGAGTTTGCCGAGCGCTGTTACGACATTGCGAAATTTGGCGAGATTCCGCAAGAGCTGTGGGTGGATTGCGTGGTTTCGTCGAATGCGGATTCGTCGCTGGCGCCGCGGGGCAAGCACATTCTGACTTGCTTTGTGCAGTATGTGCCTTACAGATTGCGCGAGGGCAATTGGGATGACAAACGGGAATTGCTGGGCGATCGCGTGGTGAAGAAGATTGCGGAGTATGCGCCCAACGTGCCGGGCTCGATTGTGGCGCGTCAGGTGCTTACGCCGCTGGATTTGGAACGAACTTATGGATTGACCGAGGGAAATATTTTCCACGGAGATTTGCGGCTGGAGCAACTTTTCTTTATGCGTCCGGTGCCGGGCTGGTCGCAGTACCGCACGCCGATTCGCGGGCTTTATCTGTGTGGGGCCGGAGCGCATCCTGGCGGCGGGGTTACCGGCGCTCCCGGGCGGAACGCGGCGCGACAGGCTCTGCGCGATTGGAAGAAGGGACGATTCAAGGCGGCAGCGTGAGTGCAAAGTCGTGAGAACGAGATTTAATGCAAGCTGTTCATCGAGGGAGGGAGCATGAAAAAGAAAGGCATTCTAGAAAGATTGAAAGAAGGGCCGGTACTGGGCGACGGCGGATACTTGCTGGAACTGGAGAAGCGCGGGTGGGTGCGCGCGGGTCCGTTCACTCCGGAGGTTGTGTTGACGAATCCCGAGGCGTTGCGCGAATTGCATGTGGAGTTTCGCGAAGCCGGGTCGGAAGTTCTACAGGCGCTGACGTTTTATGCTAGCCGGGACAAGCTGGCCACCGTGGGGCTTGAGGATCGATTGCAGGATTTGAATCGGGCGGCCGTCCGTATTGCGCGCGAGGTTGCAGGTGATCGTTGCCTGGTTGCGGGCAACCTGAGTCTTACATGGATGTACGAGCCGGGCAGCGCTTCGGCCGCCGACCGGGTGCGGAGGACTTTCGATGAGCAATTGGCGGTGCAGGTTGAGGAAGGCGTGGACTTCATTATTGGGGAAACGTTTTCTTTTCTCGGAGAAGCGCTGATTGCCGTGGAGCGTGGGAAGAAGACGGGCTTGCCCACGATGGTCACGATTTGTTTTGAGAACAAGGATGAAACCACTGACGGCAAGAGCGCGGCGGACGCCGCGAAAGCGCTGTTTGATGCCGGCGCCGACATTGTTGGCATGAACTGCTTGAGGCCGCCGGAGCATATTCTGAGTCCGATGGAGGAGATGCGCGAGGCGGTGTCGGGCTATCTGGCGTGCCAGCCGGTCGCATACCGCACTCCGAAGGCGAAGCCTGATTTCACCAGCTTGCCGGAGTTTCCTTACGCGTTAGATCCGCTGCAACTTACGCGGCAGGAAATGGGGAAGTATGCCGCGCGGGCGCGCGATATGGGTATCAACTTCATCGGCGCGTGCTGCGGCACGGTGGCGATGCACGTCCGGGAAATGGCGCGGGTATTGGGAAAGTTGCCGGAGGATTCACGCACCTGGAAGAAGGGCGGCGAGAAACCGATGTCAGCCTACGAATATTACGATCACGACAATCTGAAGGCGGGCAGCCGGACATAGTTCAGGGATCGAACACAAACAAAAGAGCAGGCTCTGCGGCAAGAGCCTGCTCGATTTGTTTGCGCGAGAGTTAGCTGACGCTGCGCAAGCGCGGCTGCTCAGCGTGCACGAGCGGAGCATCGACCAGGTGTTCGCTGAGGAACCAGGCCTGGAGTTCATTGGTTCGCAACACGTCGCTGATGGCAAGGTCGTTGGTGCCATCGTCTCCTAGTTGGTCGGCGCGAGCTGCGAGGGTGCGGCAATGGCCGATGATGATCTGGTGGGCGTCGAGAAGGCGGGAGATCTGCACCGGCACTTCTTCCCTGCCCCGCGGCGGCCGCTCGATGCGCGTGGTCTCGGCTACGTCGGCAGCCATGGCAATCGAAACTCCACCGAGAAGTTGTATGCGTTCTGCGATGGTGTCGACGATTTCCGATTGCTCTCCATAATGCTTATCGAACAAGAGATGGAGCTGATAAAAAGTTGGTCCGGCAACTTGCCAGTGCGATTTCTTGTAGAGATCGCGCAACGTCATGGTGTCGGCCAGCAACAGGTTGAGTTGCTCGGTCATTTCCAGACGAACTGGCTCCTCCAGATCAAGTGGCAACATGTGAGAAACGGTGCCGTACGCTTGAATCGCGTCAGCACGTTGGTGAAGACGGGGCTGAGCGCTGACTGTCGCTCGGTCGGTGGTGGGTGCTTTCGGGCTGAGATTTTTCTTGGCCATAAGTATGTTCTCCTCGCTGCGCAACAATCTTTGGATTCATAGTTTACTCGAATCGCCGGTTATAGAAGGTCGGCGTCTGTTCGATGCGGGGAATCGGGCGTTGGATGCGGCGGTCGTCGGGGAGACAAAATTCGAAGACCAGCGGACCGCCTTAGGTCAGAGAGCGTCTCGCGGAGTGGAAGCGCGCCGGAGAAGCGGCGGAGCGGGGCCGGAGGTTTGACGATGTCGAATGCATTGTTTATGATCAAAGTGCGGGGTGGAGCAGTCTGGTAGCTCGTTGGGCTCATAACCCAAAGGTCGGTGGTTCAAATCCACCCCCCGCAACCAACCTCAAGCACCTTCCCTTCAATCACTTGAAGCTGTCTGCCACAATTGTGAAAAATAGCAATCGGGTCCCGTTCAGCTCCGGTTCGCTGAAACCTGCCGTTTAGGCGCAATTTTCGCTTCTGACAGCACCATTTCCACGCCGTCGCTGTTCGCGGCACGCTTCTGATCCGAGACCGCCTGCGTGTAAACGTTCATCGTGGTCTGGATGTTGGCATGTCGCAGCAGCTCCTGCTGCACCTTGATGTCGGTGCCGGTGGTGCGCAGCATGGTTGAGTAGGTGTGACGGAACGTGTGCCAGCCTATCTTGCCGATGCCCGCGCGTAGTGCTGCAGGTTTCAGCTGACGCCGCAGGATTGTTTCCTGCCAGCGTGGCTGGCCCGCATCGTTCGCGAGGACCCGGTCTCCCGGTGCCCTGTAGGCGCTGCCCTTGTGCGATTCGCGCAAGCGCGTCGTAAGGTCCGGATTGATTGGCAGTGGGCAAGCTGACCCTTCAGTCTTTGTTTCGCCCACCTGGCACTGCACTGCGAAATGCTTTTGGATTTCGGATGTCCTATGCGGCTCGATCGGTGCAGAGACCCCATGTTCTTGGTAATCAATGATTTCTGTCGTCACTGTGCCGCCGGACGGGACAACTAGTGCGCGCCGCGCACCGAGGAGGGATGCGTCGCACCGAAAGTGGGACGGCGGACGGGAACGAGGAACAATACGCAGTTAAGCTCTTCCAGCTTGTCGCGAAATCTCTCTTTGGGCGGACAGCCCGACGATAAGGCATTCAGCTTCGCGGAATCTTACTTCCAGCCCGTAATATTGTCGTGGCCCATGATCCGACGCTCGGAGACCGGTGCGAGAACTATTACTTCCCACAAGCCGACCCGCGCCACTTTTCTCGTAAACCCTTTTCGCATCCCGTAGTCTTTCCAGGGCGAATCCAGCGGGTGCCCCTAATGAAAGCAGATGGGCGCCAATAGATACACGGCCCGTCGTCCGCTTTCTTGGGAGTTCATCTGCGGCCCTACTGATTTTTTCGCATCTTGCAGCCTCTAGCTATCCTAGTCATCATCTCGGGCAAGTGCCGGCGAAAGCATGCTTGGGAGAATCAGGATTCGGGCAAGGGTGATTGCCCAGGTTGCGGTTGCGGCTTTCTCCTCAGGACCAACGCGGAGAACAGCGTGATGACGAGCCCAATCGGGAAGGGATGAATGAACGTGAGCACTGCATTGAAGAATGGGTTTTTGTACAGCTCTTTGTATTTTCTGACCTGCTGAAGTTTTTCCTGGACGGCTGCCGGGCTCGCCCCCGAGGCGGTGAGCTTCTGAACCAAATGAGCGCCATATGCGTCCCAGAAACCAGGCAGGAAGCTGTAGTAGATCACTTCCCAGGTTACGACATAGATGATGCAGGATATCAGCGTAATGGAGAGGCCGACGGCAAAAGCCTTCAAAAAGGTAATCTGACCATCGCCGATGTTGTCCCGGTAGGTTCGGATGCCGACAAACACCATCAAGAACGAGAGCACGATAGAGGTGTTGCCGATGATCGCGCCGCGGTCGAAGCCAATCCTGTTGCCGAAGGTTACCAGCGCTATCATCATCAGCGAGGAGATAGCGCCGGAAATCAGCCCGAAGGTGACGATGATCTTTCTCATATCCTGGTAGTGTCTTTTATCCGATCCTGACCTTTCCACGTATGCTGCCGGCGCCATGCTCATACGGACTCAGCGACCAGCCATGTCAGCTGGCGACTTGGATGCCGCTGGGATAACTACGATCAGGTTATCGCCTGCTCCTGGGTGAGTCATCCCAAGATAATCGAGGTTCGGTTCGGCGTCGAACCCGATGTCTTTCGTTGTCATGTTCGGAGCATAAAACATCAAGTGCGGAGGGAAAATGCCAGTGCCGTGCTCGGGGATCGCGCTCAAGCGGTTCCGGCTGGACATCATATAGAGGAACCCCGGTTTGCTCGGATACTGGTAACGGCCTTCCTTATATCCGTTGGCGACGTCTGCCTTGATTTCGGCTTCGGACTTGCCGTTTGTGCGCATCTCTTCACCGTGCATGTAGACAAGCAAGAGAGTGCGGCTGCCTTCGGCGTCGAAGCACTGCGGCTCAATGGTTGTCTCTGCGGGCTTTACGAAATGCCGGCCAACAAAACAGCTGAAGCCGTTCGTGCCTTCGCGCGCTTTCTCGTAGCCTTTGGGGCCGAGAACATAAACTGTGGCTTTACTGGATACTTCGGCCGGGGCGGCGCTTTCCGCGAGTGTGATCTGCTGGTCACGTGGCATGGAGGCGTCGTAGACCCGGGGGAGTTCCTGGGCGGTTGCGGGAATGAGCGCAGTGCTTGAAAACAAGCCGATCGACAGAGTACCCGCGACAAAGACCTTCATCGAATTCAGAGACTTCATGTTCGCTCCTTTTTTCAGGAAGTTCGTGTTTTCATAAACTTCGTGTCGCTCATATTGAGCCGCGGCTCAACATACCGCATGAGGCGGGGTCGGTGTCGTCATCCTTTTGGCTGATTTTGGCGGCGGAGAGAAAAATCATTCGTTTGGGGGAGCGGTTATTGGCGTGAACCGTTCTCGTGCACGAGTAAATCAGGGGAGGAGGCCGAATTCCTTGCCGAGTTGCACCGCTTGCGTTCTTCGTCTCGCCCCGAGTTTGTCGAAAACACGGCTGGAATGGGTCTTCACCGTGCTCTCGCTCACAAAAAGCTTCTCGGCGATTTCGCGGTTGCTCAGGCCCTGGGCGATCAGTTCAAGGATCTCAAGCTCACGGCGAGTGATATGGAGGTCCTCACGTTTTCTTTCGTCAGGGATAAACGGCCCCTCGGCAGCGACGGGGACCTCCTTCACAACAATTGTCTGGCGTTTTGCTGTCAGCTTGAGGCCAAGCCAGATGCCAAGAACGGCAAAGGTCGCGGCGATCAGTCCGCCGTAGATTTCGATGGAATGTTCGACGACCAGGAACTGATACTCGGTCCACTGGAGCAGAGCAATCAAGATTCCACCGATCAACCCGTAGATGAGGACGTGGCGCTTCATAAGTTGCAGGAGGATTCGTTACTGAAATTATCGCACCCCTATTAGGTTAGATCCTACTGCTTGCAGGGCAAGATCAACGCTTGACAGGCCTTCCCCGAGTCACGGGGAAACCCTTCAATAATCCAACGTGCCAGCGTTGGGCGGCAATTTTCGGGCCGGGCTACACCGGAAGAGGCAGAACGTGTCAGGCACGAGCGGAAACCATTCGGAGCGATTCTCGGCAGCGGCCGTCGCGGTTTTAGCTGGCAGTCGCTTAACTTCGCCCTCGTTCATCGGCGTGAAAACGGGCGGCGTCGCGCTCGGCGATGAAGAACTTTCCTGCTCGCAGATAATTTTACAAGTAATTGACACTCCAGCCATTCCGAAGGGTTACAATCCCCGGTCCACTAGGGGGCCGTTTGAAACGCACACCAGTAACCGCTTTTGCCGCATTGATGATATTTTTCTCCGGGATGTTGCAAGCTCAAACCCACGTTCGAATCCAAACAATTGACAACCAATCGCTGACCCGTATTGCGAATTCCACTCATCCTCTGGCCAATGCCAAGAACGACTACGGCCGGGTCGATTCCAATCTTCCCATGGAACGTATGGTGCTGGTGCTGAAGCAGAGTCCGCAACAAAAAGCCGCGCTCGGGAAATTTCTTGACAGCCAGCAGGACACAGAATCCGCCAGTTATCACAAATGGCTAACGCCCGAACAATTCGGCGAACAATTCGGGCCAGCGAAGGAAGATCTGGCGCAGATTTCATCGTGGTTGCGCCAACAAGGTTTCACCGTCACCAGGGTCGCGCGCGGTGAACAATGGATCGAGTTTTCCGGAACTGCAGCGCAAGTGGAAGGAGCTTTCCATACGGAAATGCACAACTACGTGGTGAATGGAGAGCACCACGTTGCCAATTCCACCGATATCTCACTGCCGCAGGCCATGACGCCGGTGGTCAGCGGCGTGCTTTCGCTGCACAATTTCCTCAAACAACCGTTCCACATCAAGGCGGGATCGGTCCATCGGGATGCCGCCACTGGCCGTCTCGTCCCTGATCTCACCGGCTCGAATGCGAACGGGGCGGCACACTTTGTCGCTCCGGGAGATCAGGCCCGGATCTACGATGCTGAACCTCTGTTCAATCAGGGAATCAAGGGCAAGGGCGTCTCCATCGCGATCGTCTCGCGAACGGATATTAATCTCTCCGACGTTCAGACCTTTCGCCAGGCTTTTGGACTTCCCGCGAAGGATCCTGAATTCGTCATCAATGGAGTCGACCCCGGTAATTTGCAGGGCGGCGACGAATTAGAAGCCGACCTCGACGTGGAGTGGTCGGGTGCAATCGCGCCCGCCGCAGACATCAAGCTGGTCTCGACGCTTAGCACCTTTCCCACCGATGGAATCGATCTTTCCATCTCTTATATTGTCGATAACATCACCGCGCCGATTATGAGCGTCAGTTTCGGGCAGTGTGAAGCGTTTCTCGGCAACGCCGGCAACGAGTTTTTCAACGACGAGTACGAACAAGCCGCGGCGGAAGGCATCACGGTATTTGTCGCGTCGGGCGATACCGGTACCGCAGGCTGCGATCTTGCCCAGAACGTGCAGCCCGCAACGCACGGCCCCAACGTTAGTGGGATTGCCTCCACCCCATTTAACACCGCGGTAGGAGGAACCGAGTTCAACGAAAACGGATTGGATGGAAATTATTGGCTGGCCAACAATCGATCCGACCTTTCCTCTGCCCTTGGCTACATTCCCGAACAGGTCTGGAACGAGAGCTGCGATCCCACCGTCGACCCCAATCAGTGTTTTGGAACGGGCCTGTTCCTTCTCGAGGCCAGCGGCGGCGGTCCCAGTTTTTGCGTCGACTCCACCATCGACGTCAATCTCATTCTCTGCTTTGCCGGTTATCCCAAGCCTTCCTGGCAGACTGGTCTCGGAGTGCCGAACGATCAGGCACGCGATATTCCTGACCTCTCTCTGGATGCCGCTGGCATTCACGATCCATATTTAGTCTGCGTCGAAGGCTCGTGCCAGACGACAGTTTCCAACGGCCGGTCCGTTCTTGAAACCGCAACCACGGTGGGCGGAACATCGGCGGCGGCTCCGTCGATGGCCGGAATCATGGCCCTGGTAGAGCAGAAGCAGGGAACCTTTCAGGGACTCGCCAATTACAACTTCTACAAACTGGCGGCGGCTGAAAAAGCCTCCGCCTGCAACTCCAGCAATCTCACCAATCCCGCAAAAGCCAGCACTTGCATTTTTCACGACGTGACCGCCGGAAACAATTCGGTACCCGGCCAGGTTGGTGCGAATGCCACTCCCGGATTCGATCTGGCGACCGGCCTGGGCACCGTGGACGCAGCCAATCTGGTTGCCGCCTGGGGACGATCGAGCAAACTGCCTTCTGCAACGAAATTTGCCGTCGCGGAGGCGGCTACCATTCAGCATGGCCAACCGTTTCCGGTGAACGTGGTGGTTAAAGCCGTATCCGGCAATGGATCTCCTTCCGGAGATTTTTCTCTGTTCGCGGACCAGTTCGGCGCCGTCTTCGGTGGAACTCTTACGAACGGCAGCTTTGCCGGCACTGTGTCGGATTTGCCAGGTGGCACGTACAAGGTGAAAGCAAGGTATGAAGGTGACGCTACCTTCGCCACGAGCCAGTCGAGGGATGTCGCCATAAAGATCACTCCGGAAGGATCCCAGGTCGGAACACGCCCTGAGCCTGACCCGGTCTTCATTCCCGGTCGTCCGGAGAATGGTCCTTTCGGCCCCTACTACTTCAGCCAGATCGTCAACATGGCAATTTCGGTCCAGGGACTTTCGGGAGTAGGGACCCCGACAGGCACCGTATCTTTCTCCGAAGGCGGGCGGATATTCGGGAGCGTCCCGTTGGGGAGCGGCACGGCAACGGCCGAGATCGACAACATGACTCCGGGTGGGTTCCTGCCCGGCAGTCACACACTGAACATCTCCTACAGCGGAGACAATAGTTTCCATCCATCTACGCAGCAGTTTTCGTTTAGGGTGCTGCCATTTCCTCCCTTCAGTTTCGTAGAAGCTACCCCAACGTCGATCACGGCCGGAGCGTCGGTGCAGTTGTTGCTCTCCGTGCAGAGTCCATTCACTCAAGCCGGCATCGCAACTCTTCCCACGGGAACCGTCCAGCTTTATGACAACGGTTCGCCAAAGGGAGCGCCGATTGCGTTGCATGCTGGCGGTCCACTAGGATCGGGAATCGCTCAGGCGACTATCACGCTCACTTCGCTCGCTGCCGGGCAGCACCTGTTGGAACTGGGCTATTCCGGAGATTCCAGGTACAGCCCGATCGCCGGAGCTGCTGGTCTATTTGATTTCGCCCTGCCGGGAGCGGCAAACGTTAGCGTAACCGCTGGCACGGAAGCGTCGGCGAAGGTAAATCTACACGAGTCTCCCAGCGTCATTGGACTGGGCCAGTCGGTGAATTATGTGGTCACGGTTGCGGGCGTACCTGGGAAACCGGTCCCGACCGGCACGGTTTTCTTGCTGGATGAATTAGGGAATACAGATGCGGGGCCAACCAACCTGGTCAATGGCCATGCCAGTTTTACGTTGACTTGGAATAGCGCACAGAAAATAAATCTGTCCGCCGTGTACTCGGGAGACGCGAACTACAATCCATTCAGCAGCGCAGTCGTGACCACCACGGTAAAGCAAGGCATGCCAAAAGTGATCCTGACCGCGGCAGCGCCTTCGGTCGGCAAAAACGTACTAACCAGCGTGAGCGTTTCGGTGATCGGCGATCGTGCCAATCCGAATCTTTCGCTTCCGTTTGGATTGGTGCAATTCTACGATCAGGTCGATGGCGGGCCATCAAGGCTGCTCGGTAGCGAGCAATTCCTGACCGTCGGGAACGGCGGCAACCCGATCTTCACCGAGCAGGTAATGCTTCCCAAGGGCGTGAACGTAGTTACGGTACGCTACCTGGGCGGAGGATTTGATTTCGCAGATGACTGGGCGGCAACGACCTCAAACCCGGTAATGATCAGAGTGCGCTAATCACGATCGCAGCAGGATTGTTCCTGTGCGGTGTTGGTGTCCATGTTCTGATGCACCGCGTACCGCCCGTGCATGACCTGGTAGAGCGGGCGCGCCGGTGTCGTTGATTGTGATTTCTCCACCGCGTGGAATAAGAGCGGCTGTTTGCCGTCGGAGGCCCAATCCATGAAGTCGCGCGCGACTCGCATTGGGAGATTGCGCGATCGACGTTTGTCTAAAAACTTCTGCGGATTCATCGGCAACTTCTGCCCTTGATGCGCAACCACACGGACGCCCATCTGCTTCGGTCACAACGTGGCCGCGATGAGTCCTCACAAGGTGGCTTGTGTTTTCAAATGGAGTGATGCGGAGCCGTTCAGCCCGAGTCATGGGCAAACCTTCGATAGTCCAAAGTGCAGCGCTGGCCGGCAATTTTCCCCCCGGGCTACACTGGAAGCGGCACGGTACCGCGAGTTGCTCTTCCAAAATGATCTCTTTCTCAAACATCAATAAACAGTATGGCAAGCAGTTGCTCTTCGTGGATGCTTCCTTTCAGCTGAATCCCGGCGAAAAAGTCGGATTGGTCGGTCCCAACGGATCGGGCAAGACAACGCTATTCCGGATGGTGGTCGGCGAGGAAACTCCCGACGAAGGCGCGGTCTCAGTCCCCAAGAAGTTGACCATCGGCTACTTTCGGCAGGACGTCGAGGAAATGCACGGCCGTTCGGTTCTGGATGAAGCGATCGCAGGCAGCGGACGCGTCGGCGATCTGCACCACGAACTCGAAGCCTTGCAGCGGGAAATGTCCGACCCCGGCAAGGTTGATGACATGGACCGCATCCTTGAGCGCTTCGGTCATGTTCAGGAGGAGTACGAGCATTTAGGCGGTTACGCGCTCGAATCGCAGGCCCGGGAAGTGTTGCACGGTCTGGGATTCAAAGACGATCAGATTGACGGCGACGTGGGCGCTCTCTCCGGTGGATGGAAAATGCGGGTTGCGCTGGCACGGGTGCTGCTCGGAATGCCGGATGTATTGCTGATGGACGAACCGACGAACCACCTCGACATCGAATCCATCATCTGGCTGGAGCAGTTTCTTAAGTCATTTCCCGGCGCGCTGCTCATGACCTCGCACGACCGCGAGTTCATGAATCGTCTGGTCTCAAAGATTGCGGAGATTGATGGTGGCGAAATCATCACGTACTCGGGTGACTACGACTTCTACGAGCGCGAACGGGCGGTGCGAGAGAGCAATCAGCAGGCAGCGTTTGCCCGGCAGCAGTCCATGCTCGCCAAAGAACAGCGCTTCATCGATCGTTTCAGAACACACGCGGCCAAAGCGGCCCAGGTGCAGAGCCGGATCAAGGCCTTGGACAAGATCGAAAAGATCGAGTTGCCAAAGAAGCGCACAGTAGTGAAGTTTGATTTTCGTCTACCTCCGCGATCCGGCGAGCAGGTGGCCGTCCTTGAGAATCTGCACAAGAGTTACGGCCCGCGTGTGATTTATGAAGGATTCAACCTCACCATCCGCCGCGGGGAACGCTGGGCCGTCATGGGAAGAAACGGCGCGGGCAAGACCACGCTTCTTAAAATGATTGCCGGAGCCAGTGCTCCAGATGCGGGAAGCGTGCGGCTCGGTGCCAGCCTGCAGATGGGCTACTTCGCGCAACAATCTTTAGAAACGCTCAATTCCGATCTCACCGTGATCGAACAGTTGCAACAGGATTTTCCCCAGGACGGCCTCGGGTCATTGCGGAATCTGGCGGGAGCGTTTCAGTTCTCGGGCGAAGACGTGGATAAGAAGATTCGCGCACTCTCTGGCGGAGAAAAGTCGCGGCTGGCCATAGCGCGCATGCTCTACAACCCGCCGAACTTCCTGGTGCTCGACGAACCGACGAATCACCTGGATCTTGCGACCAAGGAAATGCTGGTGGACGCCCTGAAGGATTTTGAAGGCACCATGATCTTCGTATCGCATGACCGCATGTTCCTTCGCGGCCTCGGCTCACGTGTGCTGGAACTGGGCGGTGAGAGTGGCACGGACCGCCATCCCACTGTCTATCCTGGGTCATACGTTGAGTACGTGCAGAAGCTTGGGCACGAGGCGCCTGGGATTTATTCGTAGGCCTAGCAGGGCTTTTGTGTAACGACTCGCCGGCGGATGAACCACGAACCCAACATCTACGGAACTGACGGAGATGCTAGCAAAGGAGCCGCCGTCTATACGCCGTTGGCTTTGGCGTTGTATGACTTGGCGGTCTTGCGGATTTCCAATTCCTTTGTCTGGAAATGTTCCTCGCATGTGCTCCTGGATTTCTACAACCAGCATGTCTCTGATAAGCATCTAGATATCGGTGTGGGAACTGGTTACTTTCTCGATAAATGCCGGTTCCCGTCTACCGCCCCGACGATTGCACTGTTCGATTTAAACCCTCACAGCCTCGCGAGATCTGCGAAGCGCCTACGTCGCTACAATCCGTCCTGCTATTTGGGCAACGCCCTTCAGCGCGTCGATATCAACATGTCCGGATTTGATTCCATCTCGCTCAACTATCTCTTGCACTGCCTCCCTGGCAATTTGGCGAGCAAGAGTATCGTATTCGAGCACGTGAAGCCTTTGTTAAGAGATGGCGGGGTAATATTCGGTTCTACGATCCTGGGCGAGGGTGTGCGGCACAACCCGCTGGCCAAACAACTGATGAAGATCTACAACGCGAAAGGGATTTTCAGCAATTTGTCAGACCGGCCGGCCGATCTTGAGGCAGGGCTCAAGGCACATTTCGATGAACACACAATACACATTGCCGGGTGTGTAGCGCTGTTCAGCGCCAGAAAACGAATGGCTCGGACGGTTGCCGGGGGACAGAAAGGGACTTGGTGAGAGTCGCGACCTTCAACATTAATAACATCAATAAGCGGCTCGACAACCTCCTGGCCTGGTTAGCGAAAGCTGAACCGGACGTGGTTAGCCTCCAAGAGCTCAAGGCAGAGCAGGGAGCCTTTCCCGTGAATGCCCTTCGGACTCTTGGGTACGAAGCGGTCTGGCAAGGCGAGCGCTCCTGGAACGGCGTGGCCATTCTCGCGCGAAACCAGGTCCCCGTGCTGACTCGCGCAAGCTTGCCGGGAAATGTTGACGATGATCAAGCTCGCTACATTGAAGCGGCGGTTCGGGGAGTCCTGATCACTTCCATCTACCTCCCCAATGGGAATCCGCAGCCTGGACCGAAATTCAATTACAAGTTGGCCTGGTTTGAGCGCCTCATTGCCCACGCCGCGGAACTCATGGCGAGCGGAGCCCCCGTGGTGTTGGCCGGTGACTACAATGTCGTGCCGACACCGCAAGACATCTATGCAACTCGGTCGCTGGATAACAACGCGTTAATTCAACCCGAGAGCCGACAGGCCTTTGCGCGTTTGCTGGCTCAAGGCTGGACTGACGCCATGCGCAAGCTACATCCGGATGGGCCGCTCTGGACATTCTGGGATTACAAATTTGAACGGTGGCAGAAGGACAAAGGCATGCGACTCGATCACTTTCTGCTCTCGCCGAATTTGTCGG
>Ga0206878_10092_pt1 | contig 36144 bp, 25 predicted proteins | sample Alteio_BWOrgCont_8_FD_152621 | JGI IMG/M metagenome (GOLD analysis project Ga0206878, IMG submission 152621) | Enriched cells from forest soil in Barre Woods Harvard Forest LTER site, Petersham, Massachusetts, United States -... | ecosystem: Environmental > Terrestrial > Soil > Temperate forest >... | reverse complement strand
AAAAGTCTTTGGAACGCCGGGGCAATCGGCAGGCCTGGTGATAAAGTAACCAAATGACGTGGGTTCCCCATGAACCGGAACTGTCGCCACTACACTATTCGATGCGGTACTGATGACAGAAACATTGTTCGAATTTGCATTGACTACATACAGCAATGAGCCATCGCCGGTGACAGATATACTCCAGGGTTGCGCGCCAACCGCAATCGTCGCCACGGTTAAATTGGTGGCAGCATCTACTACCGAAATAGTATTCGCATCGCTGTTAGTAACATACACTTTACTTCCATCGGGACTTGTAACGATACAGGTGGGCGACTTGCCCACGATAAATGTCCCGATAATCGAATTATCTGATGTATTAATAACCGAGACCACGTTATCGCGGGCATCAGGCACATATAAACGACTGCCATCGGGACTAAGTGCCAACCCAAGTGGTTTATTCGCAACATTGATCATAGCGATCACGGCACCCGTTACTGCGTTAATAACAGCCACTCCGCCGGAAGAACTATTGTCTACATATATTTTACTACCATCAGGACTAATGATAATACCAGGCCCATCCATATGAACATCAAATGATGCCGACACTGTATTAGTAGTGGTATTGATCACATATATGTAGCCAGATTCGTCTCCTATCACGTATACCTTACTACCATCAGGACTCACAACCAAACCGCCAAGTAACCCAACGCCGACTTTTACAGTGGCAGCAATAGTGTTGGTGGCGGTATTTATTACTGAAACAAAATTCCCCGTGAAACTCGATACATAAACTTTGCTTTGGTCGGGACTGACGGCGATACCATAAGGAAGCACCCCAGTTGGCACACTCGTTATCACTTTATTAGTTGCTATATTGATAACATCAACCGAACTTGTGTTAGCATTGGTTATGTAAGCATATCCAGCAGGGACGGGGGTTACTGTAACGGTTGCTTTTAATGGTGTAGCACCGGGATTGGTTGAAGTAAAAGCGGCAATATCTCCGGTTCCGCTCGCCGCTAAGCCAATTGCTGGGGTGTCGTTGGTCCAATTATAAATATTATTACCAGTCCCCGTAAATTTTGTTGCCGCAACAGTTGCACCAACCGGAACATTTTGATTGTTAGGCTGGTTTACAGTCGGCGTGGCGGTTACTGACCCCGTTACAGGCACCTGCACGGTGGTCGCTCCCGGAGATGTTAATGTGACAGATCCATTTATGCCCCCAGTTGAGGCGGTAGACGATGCACGTACATAAACCACGATGCTGTTCGTTGTGCCGCTGCCTGTTTGGGTAAGTATCACTCCACTTTGAACATACCCGCTTGTTGGGCTAAGCGACATTTCAAAACCTGCCGGTGCAGTTGCAGTAATATCACCATTTAAATTAGTGCCCGTTACGGTAAACTGTAATATTTGCGGGCTGGCCGAAGGGTTTCCCTGGCAGGCAGAAATATTGCCCGTCACCGCGCTCGCCGTAATTGTCGGCGGGGCCGGCGCAACTGTAATGGTAAATTTGATGGGTGCGCCGCTGCAGCCGGTACCGCCTGCTATAAAATTACCTAATGAAATGGGTGAAATGCTCACCGGAACAGCCGCTGTGATGTTATTGGTTGCTGTGCTGATCAGCGTGGCTGAACTTGAATCAAAATTCGCAACAACTACCGTACTACCGTCAGGGGTGATAGATATACCTTTAGGGGTGCTGGCCACCGGGATGGTAGCGATTACCGACTGTTTGCCCGTATTGATGACAGCAACTGAATTTGACCCCATGCAGGAAACATACAGAAGGGAGCCATCGCCATTTAATGTTAAACAAACAGGCGATGAAACACCGGGTATAGTACCGGCAACTGTGTTGGATGTAGTATTGATAACCGAAATGTAGTTGGAATTTTGAACAGTAACATAAGCAAAATTGCCATCCGGGCTTACTACAACGCTGGTAGGTTCCAAACCGACGGTTATTACTGCTACCTGTGTGTTACCTGTTGTATTATAAACTGTAACCGTGCCCGAAGCGGGGTTTACCGCATACAATCGGGTACCGTCTGGGCTTAGCGCTAAGCCCAAAGGATTATCGGCCGGAAAATTCGTTGTAGCGTATGTTGTTGTATTTATTACAGTGATGGAACTGGGATAATTGGACACGTAAAGCCGCTTACCGTCGGGGCTTATCGCTATTCCCGTCGGCTCGGGGCCTGCGGGAATAGTGGCGACTACTTTATTGGTAGCGGTGCTGATAACCGATACATTGCCATCCGGTGTGTTATTGGTCACATAAACCAGCGTGCCGTCGGGGCTTACAGCCACGCCGTACGGATTGGAAACAACGGGTACACTTGCTACTACGTTATTAGTGATAGTGTTAACCACCGAAACCGTAGTGTTTGAATTATTGCATGCCATATAGGCATAAGGAGCAGATACCGGCGTAACTGTAACCGTAGCAGTGACGGGTGTGCTCCCGGTATTTACAGCGGTAAATGAAGCAATATCACCCGACCCGCTTGCCGCCAGGCCTATGCTTGGCGTATTGTTGGTCCAAATGAATGTATTGGCGGTTCCCGTAAAACCGGGAATAGTGACGGTTGCCCCGCTTGGAACCGATTGATTACCGACAGGGTTCACGGTTGGTAAGGCGTGGACAGTGGCACTTACCGCAACGTTTTGCGCGGTAGACCCTGGCGATGTAAGGCTAACGTTCTCATTTAATGTACCTGCGGGGGCCGACGACGAGGAACGCACGTACACTACGGCGTTATTAATTGTACCGGCTGTTTGCGGAATGGTGACATTTGCCCCAAACCCACTATTGACATTAAGCGATACCTCGAAACCCGGCGGCGCCGAGGCCGTTACATTGGCGGTTAAATTAGTGGCCGACACCGTAAATTGCTGCATATTACTACCTGCGGAGGCACTGCCGGCACAGGCCGAAATTTCGCCTGAAACCGGGCCGGTAATTATAACCGGTAATTGAGGTGTTACGGTGATGGTGTAGGTATATGGTGCACTATTACATATGGAACTTGCCAGGAAATTGCCGAGCGATGTAGGGTTGCTGCCGACATTAACCCTGTTTACCACGCTATTACTTGAGGGACTTACCACACAAACATTATTTGTAAGGTAATCGGTTACAAATACGCTGTTCCCATCGGGGCTAACGGATACGCCAAAGGGCAGGTTATCCACTGTTACAGTAGCCGACACGGTGTTGCTTGCAACATCGATAACCGATAACGTATTGGAAATTTCATTGGCCACGTAAACCTTGCTTCCGTCGGGGCTGACGGCAATGCCTGCGGGACCAGTACCAACGGTAATGGTGCTCACCGCATTTGTTAGCGTGTTGATCACCGAAACACTTTTCGAATTGGTATTGGTGACATAAACCTTGCTGCCATCAGGACTCACGGCCATGCCAAATGGCGACGTCCCTACATTTATTGGAGGTAAAACCGAACCCGTGGCATTACTGATCACCGAAACGGTGTTTGATTTTTGATTAGCAACATACACCTTGCTGCCATCGGGACTAAAAACGACACCCTGTGGGGAAAGCCCTACTGTGATCGTTGATTTTATTGTATTAGTAGTCGCATCGATGACCGAAACATTGTCGCTCAGCGAATTGGCGACATAAACTAAGTCACCGCTGGGGCTTACTGCAACCCCCAACGGCCCCAAACCTCCCGCTAATTTAATGCGCTGCACCTCGGTATTTGATGCCGTACTGATCACCGAAACATCGTTGGATTTATTATTGGTTACATAAACAAGACTTCCGTTAGGACTAACGGCCACACCGGTTGGGTTAGTGCCGACGCCTATCTTAGCGATTACAATGCCCGTGGCCGTATTCACCGCCCAAACCGTGTTTGAGCCCAGGTTGGCTATATAAGCAAATACCTGCGGTCCGGGGGTTATGGCTATGTTTGCCTTGATTGGGGTGCTGCCGGTATTTACCGCAATAAATGAAGGAATATCTCCTGTACCCGTTGCTGCCAGCCCTATGCCGGGTTGATCGTTCGTCCAGTTATATACGCAGCCGTTTACCGGGAAAGTTATGGCGTTGGTGGCTGTTCCATTGGAGACAACCTGGCTATTTTGTGCCTGTGCTTTGTAAAAGAAAAGAAATAGAAGAATATTTATGCTGACTAAATATCTTTTCATAAAACGGTATCTGGTGGATGCGTCTTAAAGAAGTTTCAAAGCGCAGCAGCTACCAGCCTCTGTTTAAGACGAAACTAAGATACATAAATTCTGTACATTACCTATTTATCTGATAATTGTTATATATCCCGACAGGAGTTTGTAGCCGGTTTTCAAGTCGATAACATAATAATAAGGGCCCAGCGGCAGTTTTGAGCCTCTATAAGTACCATCCCAGGGTGTGCCATACCCAATGCTTGAGAATACCTTTTCGCCATACCGGCTAAATATATTAACGGTACAGTTCACATACGAATTGAGGAATTGAATGTCCCAGGTATCGTTTATGCCATCGCCATTGGGCGTAAAAGTATTTGGTATTACCAAAGAAGAGGGTGCGGCAATTACCGTAAGCGTTCCCGGTATATAAGTATCAATGGTATAATCAGGCCCGGCGGCGCCGCTCGCAATTATAGGATACTGGCCGATAGCTGATGATGCAGTGGCAATGGTGGTAACTGTAGCCAGTGTCGTTAGCTGGGCCGGGCCGTCGCCGTTTACAAAACCGCTGTACGAGGCTGTTAAAACAGGCAGCGGATCTCCGAATATTTTTGTTTTATCGTCAGCGATAACAATTAACGGTGCCGGGTTTACCACGCTGGCCGGTACAATTTCGCTTTTATCTATAGTGCTGCCGCTGGTAAGTGTTACAGGGCCGGTATAATTGCTCCCCACATGCGTAGTAGCTGCCAGGCGTACGTAAACGGTAGTGGCTGCAACTTCGGCGGCAGCGCCTATGGTAAGCGTGCTGCTAAAATTAATCCCATCAGTACTTACCTCAAATCCTGCGGGTGCGGTTACCACAATGCCTAACGCGGGGCCCGCAGCCGATACCGTAAAAATAGTTGAAGTTGATGGCGTACCATAAATTGTATTTAAATTCGATAACGCGCCTGTGGCAGTAATAACAGGGTTTGTGGTGGGGTTTACCGATATGTGAAAAGTAATTGGCGGCCCAACGCACTCACCGGGGTTTGCAGGCTCCGGCGTTACTACAATCGCCGCTTTAACCAGGGTGGTTCCGTTGTTCGTGGCAACAAACGAAGGAACGGGCCCTGTACCGCTGGCAGCCAGGCCTATCGATGGTGTATCATTTGTCCACGAATAGCTGGCGGCCGTACCGGAAAAATTTATGGGTGATGTCATATCGCCGCTATTGTAGGTTACATCCTTTATTGGATCTGCAGTAGGCGATACCCGTACCGTGCCCGATACCAGGATGTTCTGGCTAGGCGCTTGTGGCGATGTCGCCGAAAGTCTTATTGATAATGGAACGGGACTGGAGGGATCGGTGGCAGCCGTGCGAACATAGATAGTTGTACTGCTTACTGTTCCGGCAGTCGGCGTTAAAGTCAGCATGTTGCTGTAGCCGCTGCCAGGCGACAACGATATCTCAAAGAGCCCGTCCGCCGCGCCAATAGTAATATCTCCGATTAAATTTGAGCCGCTAATGTTAAACTGCTGCAGGTTGGGGCTTGATGATGCGAAATATTCGCAGGCATTAATAGTACCCGTTACGGGAGTATAGGTGATCGTCTGCCCCTGTACATTAGAAAAAAATAGAAATAAGATGATATTTATTGCAAAAAAAGCCCTTTTCATTTTTTTCATTCCGGTACACGCCAACTATACAGTCCAAAAATGTAACATGTATGTTGCATTAATTAAGAAGCACGAATATATTTAAAATCCCTGCATTTATACGGAATAATCGCAACAAAAGGTGTCAAAAATTCAAATAAGTTTTGAGGATATTATGCTATTTAAAGCCGAACCGGTAGTGTGCCGGGAATAGCTGACTTGAGTACCGAAAGCATTGAAACACAGCCGCCCGGTATTCTATCAAAATATCTTTTTGACCTGTAAACCGTTCAATATGCTCTCGCCTTTAAGGGCCTTAAAATGAATGTCTATTCCCGTACCGCCTGTTACGGCAACCGTATAACGAACGGAATATGCGCGTTCCGGTTCAAGGTAATTATCGTCACCAAGGCCTTCTGCCACCTGGTCTCCATTGATAAAAATATCAAAGCTGCGGTTTGGCGCTTCTTCTTTTTGCCCGGCGTTGCCCAGGTTGTTTGCCAATGACTGTCTTTCTCCGCGGGACAGCAGCTCGGCAAAAAGCAAGTTAACCTCGTATTTACCGTCAGGCACATCCAGTTTAAAGTCATCGATCCCTACCCTCTGGGTGGCGTAAACCGGATCCTGGTCGGTGCCTAAAATATTTTTGTTGGTGCCGGCTTTTTGCAGTGTGCTGCCTTTCATGCTAAAAACGCGCCCGCCAATATATCCCCAGCTACCCGGCGTATAGGGTTTTTCGGGAAGCCATATTTGCTGCAATTGGTCATCAGTATAAAACCTCGTATCACCCAAACTCACATTCAATTCTTTAAATCGGTTAACCGTATCTTTAAGCGACACGGGTTGTAATTTGAAATTTATTGCGGCAAAGTCCTCATAATTAATAACCTGCAGCGTTGCAGATGCTTTCAACTGGTTTCGCCCGTCTTTAAATGGCACACTGAAAATGGCTACTTTGTCCTTTACGGGTTGCTCGCCCAGCAATTTACCGTTAAGCCACAAACTCACTTCAGGGAGATTACTATAAACCTCCACCGGCTGAATGTTTTCACCGGTTTCATTTGCAATGCCCCCACGCACCGTCCAGTTCCGCGATCCGATCTTTATAAAAGGCCTTTTTAACAGGTTAGCCTGGTAATAGTAATACACATCCTTAGGTATCCTGGTATCGGTAGCCACCCCCTTGGTATTGGTATGCGGTGCGGCATCTATGCGGTTATACGAATTAAAATCAACCAGGCACCACATGGCTCCGCCTGATACAAATGGCCGGTCCATGATATCTTTAAGATACTTTTTATGAAAAAGTGTTTGGTATTCTATGGTTTTATCAAAGCGTTCGGGTTCAAAACTATGCAGGCGCGTATCGCCATCCGTGCCGTATTCGGTTACGATTAGCGGCTTATCCGGCAGCTCGCGGTGATGCCTGTCTAAAAACTGCCCGAAGCCTTCAAAATCCGGGGCATACCAACCGTAATATAAATTCCAGCCAATGATCTGCGGTATCCTGGTGATACCGGCTTTATCATACCGGTCGAAATCGCCATGACAGGAGATCATAGTATAGCGGGAGGAGTCTTCTTTGCGGGTAAGGCTGTCGAGGGTCGCCGCAAGTTTTGCAACATCGCCAAAATATTTTTGCTGCTCCGGCGAATCGTGCTGATAGCGCGGCACCAGCAGTACCTCGTTCATATAAGCCCATATAATAAGGCTGGGATGATTAAAATTCTGCCTGATCATCTCCAACTGCATTTTCTTGCAATTTTGGGTAAAGGTATCCGACTGGGTTATCCTATTGACGATCGGTATTTCCATCGAGGCCATTAGTCCAAGCCGGTCGCAAGCTTCCAGCACCGCAGGATCCTGGGGGTAATGAGAGATACGTATAAAGTTGGCTCCCATGTCCTTCAGTAACTTTATATCGCCTTCATGAATCGCATCAGGCACCGCGTTTCCCAATCCTTTATAGTCCTGGTGACGGTTCGCCCCTATCAATTTCACAGGCTTTCCATTCAAATAAAACCCGGTAGCGGCATCAAACCTGAACCAGCGCAAGCCCAGCGGGTTGGAAGATTTATCGAGCAGGTTTCCGGCTTTATCATATATACTACTCACTACATGGTATAGGTACGGATCGTCCGGCGACCACAAATGCGGATTTAAAACCGGGCTCACTTGTTGTAAAAACGCCGTTGTACTGTTTGCCGGTAGTTTCAGCGCCGATGATGTCTCTTTGATCAATCGTCCATCGGCATCAAAAACAGCCGAAACTATCTTTACATCCTGCTTTTCCGAAGTAACATTTGTGACAGCGCCGTCTACAGTTACGGCAGCTTCGCTATTGCTAACCTGCGGTGTTTTTATCCTTATCCCGTTTGCGGCACAGCTATCCATATTAAAATGAACAGAATTAGCGCTTATCAAATAAGCATCGCGGTAAATTCCGCCGAAAAAGGTAAAGTCAGCAGTCAGCGGCGGAACGTTGTCGTTATAACGGTTATCAATCTTAACCCATATCTCGTTGGCTGTTAAGGGCTCTTTACCATAGTTGAGCAGCTTACTTATATTGAAACTAAAGGCTGTATAGCCACCGGTATGTTTACCTGCCAATTGACCGTTCACAAAAACATCAGCAACCTGGTTAGCGCCTTCAAAGTACAGGTAAACGCTTTTGCCCTGGAAAGATGCAGGAATGTAAATAGTCTTTTTATACCAGCCTATCCCACGGTAATAACCGGTGTCCTGGTTTATATCGGTGGTGTTCCAAGTGTGCGGAAGCGATATTTTGTCCCAGTTTGATGTGTCGCCTTTGCCGGGGGTGGTACCCGGAAAATTGCCCTTATGAAATTGCCAGTTGGAGTTAATGGTTTGTTTAAGGGTGGGCTGTGCGCAGAGAAACGTAATGCAGCACAACATAATAACGCTTAAAATGGCATGTCTTTTCATACAAAACAGTTAAAGTAATTCCAGGCGATGCAATATCTTATGTGCTTCAACTTAAATTCAGGGTGTGAAGCACCGTGTTGTTAAGTCGATCTTCTCAAAAAAACTTATCCGGGTTTGGTACTAAATTTAAGAACCGCTCAAAATTCTCGGTATAATGCGATTGGTCGAGTTTATAATAGAATGCCCCTTTTTTCGATGAAAATTTATCCTTTTCGTGCAATTTCACCAGTAAACCGGTTGACAGCAGTTTACGGCTAAAATTACGGTCATCAAAAGTGGTATCGTAAACACCTTCATAAAGGGCCTGCAACTGCGGTATGGTAAATTTCTCAGGCAGTAACTGGAACAATATAGGATGCAGGGCTGCCTTATAACGCAGCTGGCGCTGAGCTAACTTCACCATTTCGTTATGGTCGAATATCAACTCAGGCATTTCTTTTAGCAGGAACCACTCGGCATGGTATTCATCGTTTATCTGTTTTTCATATTGATGAATATCTATCAACGCGAAATAGGCAATAGATAAAGTACGTTCAACGGGATCCCGGTCCGGTTTTCCGAAAACCTGGAATTGCTCCATATAAACGTTTTTCAAGCCGGTACGCAACTCAAGTACACGATTTGCCGCATCTTCGGGACTTTCCGAAGGTTGTATAAAGCCGCCCATCAAACTCCACCTGTTTTTTTCGGGCTCAATATTACGCTGCACCAGCAGCAATTTTAAATTCCATCCGTCAAAACCGAATATGATACAGTCCGTAGCAACTAAAATCCGTTTTTGACCCGTATATCTTTGCATAATAGGGTTTATAGTAATTTACAAGTGTAGAAAAAATCTTTGATTTTTTGGAGACTAGTTAATTAGAGATTAGTTAATTGGTGACTGGAGATTAGCTATTTGCGACGTTGATGAAAATATTAATACATTCGATTACCAATTCAACTAATCTCTAATCTCCAGTCACCAATTAACTAACATCAACTAACCCGTTTCCCCTGCAATAGCATATCCATTGCGTGGTCGAATGAACCGGCGAGGATCACTTCGCCGGAGTTGACGAAATATATCTCATCGGCGTTCTCGATGGTGTTTAGCCGGTGCGCGATAATTACTCTTGTAGTGGTCTCGGGGAGTTTATTTAAAATGTCGCTCAGCAGTTTTTCGGTGATGGTATCAATATTGGCGGTTGCCTCATCCAAAATAAGTAGTTCGGGGTTACGCAATACGGCGCGCATAAAGGCAATTAACTGTTTTTGGCCCAGGCTGATACTATCGCCACTGGAGAGCACCTTTGTATCCAGCCCCTGTTCAAATATGGCAAGCAGACTTTCCAGGTTGGCATCAAAAATGGCTTTCTCCAATTGCTCGTTGGTGTAATCAACATAAATTTCGTTCCCGTAAAGGATATTTTCCCTAACCGTTCCGGTAAACAAGAATGGCTCCTGTAAAATAAAACCGATCTTTTGGGTACGTTCAAGCGGCGCGTATGTCCTGATGTCCTTACCATCGAGCAATACCATTCCCTTGGTTGCATCATACAAACGGGCAATCAGCGAAGCAGTTGTTGTTTTGCCGCCGCCGGTAGGACCAACTAAAGCGTAAGTTTTTCCGCGCTCCAGTTTAAAGCTGATATTATGCAATATCTCGCGGCTGTCGTCATAACTAAAATGCACATTTTTAAACTCCAGTAACGAAGCCGAAGCATCGGCAACGCTGTTATCAATGGTCACCAGGTCGGTTTCGAGGGTTAAAATATGCGATATCCTGTCCCACCCTGCCATTGCTGTCTGGAAGCCTGTCCAAAGCGAAGCCAGTTGCCGCAGAGGATTATAAAACTGGTTGGAATAAGAAAAATAACTCACGGCCAATATACCAACGCCCAATTCCCCTTTCGAGACCAGGTAAACACCATAAACCAACACGATCAACTGTGCAAAACTGGAAAATAAGCTGTAAACCGGCAGGTAACTATTATTTGCAATACCGGCGCCAATGGCGGTTTTGTAATTGTCCTGGTTGGCTTCGTCAAAACGTTTGCGGAAGTAATCGCGGCGGTTAAAGGCGATGATCACTTTAAAATTATTGAGGCTTTCCTGTATCTCGCCGCTCATCCCGCCAACACTTTTCAGGTTACGGGCATTTTTCCTTTTTACCCATGCCGATGTCAAACTGGTAAATATCAATATAGCTAAACCAGGTATCAGCGTTGCCAAACCCAGCTTTATATTTATCGACAGTAAAAATATACCCGCACCCAGCATAGTTGCTATACTGCCGATAAACTGCATTAACGACTGCGAAAAAAACTGGTTTAGCTTATCGGTATCGTTGTTAATGCGCGATATAAGGTCGCCGGCTTTATTTTGGTTAAAAAACCCAACTGGCAGCAGTTGCAACTTATTAAAAATGGCGTTACGCAAGGTAAACAACATGCGCTGTCCTACCCCTCCCATTAAAATGGTTTGGAAATAACTTGCAAATAAGGCCAGTAAGTACATGCCCAGCAGCAAGGCGCAATTTTGCAGCACACCATTGTAATTCCGGTGCTGCACCATAATGTATTTATCAATGGTATTGCCTATAATTAACGGGCCGAATAAGTTAAGGGTCGAATTTGTAAGGATGGCGGTTAACGCCATTAACAAATTCTTTCGCTCGTGCGAGATGAGCTTCAGCAACTTCCCGAGCGATGACCATGTAGAGGTTTTAGGCGCATTCGCCTGCAGGTCATTTAGGTTGTAATTCATAATTGCTGGTACTTTGTTGCGAATTAAAAATCTGTACGTATTCGGGACTGCTGTGCATCAGGTCGTCATGTTTGCCGGTGGCGACAATTTCGCCTTGCATTAGTAAAATTATCTGGTCGTAATGTTCAACGGACGCTATTTTCTGCGTTACCGATATGAGCGTTAAGCCGGGATAATTCTTTTGTACATTGGTTAATATCTTCTTTTCTGTATTGTTGTCGACCCTTGCGGTAAAATCGTCCAGCAATAAAACTTTAGGGTTAATAGCCAAAGCCCTTGCCAGCATGATCCGTTGTTTTTGGCCGCCCGAAAGGCTGGAGCCGCGTTCGGAAACTATGGTGCTTAATTTATCGGGGAGCGCATCCACAAAATCTTTCAATTCCGCAGTTTCAATAGCGTTTTGGAGCGATTCATCAGTAACTGTATCGCTGAAGGCTATATTTTCGCGGATGCTCATATTAAAAATGATGCTGTCCTGGAAAACAAAACCTACCTGGTTATGGAACGATTCGCTGTTGTATTCCGCTATGCCCCGGCCGTCAAATAATACTTCGCCCGATGTTTGTTTGATCAAACCAGTTAACAAATAAAGCAGTTGCGATTTCCCGGCGGCAGTAGGGCCGATAATAGCGATCTTCGATCCGGCTTTGACTTTGAACGACACCTCTTTCAAGGCCGGCTTTTGTCCAAAAATTAGCGACACATCCTTCAACTCAATATCCCCGTTTAAGTTTTCGACTATCGTACCTGTTTCCGAAGTATCGGGGGCATTCAGCACCATATTGATACGTTGAAAAGAGGCAGTAGCCTGGGCGATGATATTGCTCATAAAACCAATGATCAGTATCGGGAAAATAAGTTGTGCCAGGTACAGGTTAAACGACGCAAACTCACCGAGACTCATGGTATTATTGATAATAAAATGACCGCCTAATGCCAATATGCTCAAAGTCGCCATATTAGCTGTAAAAGTGATGATAGGGATAAGACCCGAAAACAGCCTTAGGATGGACAGGCCGATATCCCTTGCCTCCGAGTTCGCCCGTAAAAACTTATCGAACTCCAATTGCTGGGAGTTGATAACACGTATAAGCGCCGAGCCTAAAATACTTTCGTTAATTACCTTGTTCAACCAGTCGATAACCCCACGGCTTTTTATAAACAATGCCCTTACCCTTTTTAATACGTATGCAAACGTACCACCGATGATTGGTACGATGGCAATAACGCAGAGCGCCAGTTTCCAGTTAATGGTAAGCAAAAGGATACTTGCACCAATGATGATAAACACCGATGATACAATGTTAACCAGCGCCTGCGATACAAACAGTTTTATGGAATCGGCATCGGCGGTAAGGTTGGTTAGCAGTTTTGAAGGTGTTACCTCGTCTATAAAGGCGTTATTTTGTCTTGATATTTTATCGGACAACCTCGTGCGGAGATCGCGCGCTACTTTTTCTGATGTATAAGTTTGGATGATGGTTTGCAAAAAAGAAAACACGAAAATGAATATTACCGCCAAGGAAAATTCAATTAAAGTGGGGTTTAAATTGCAATGGGTATGCGTCAAAAAGCCATGGATATAACCATCGATGCCATGCCTGATGATTTTTGGGAGCCACAATGTAACGCTGTTACTAAACAGCGCAAATATTATTAACAGGGCAACCAAGCCCCTGTAGGGTTTTAGCAGGCTAAAAATGCCTGGTTGTTTTGGTTTATCGTCAGCTGGCTTCATTCAGTATGTTGAGATGATTTTGTCGTCGGTAAAAATAACAATCGAAAACTATTTAATTGGACAGACGATTGAGGAAAGAAAAGATTTTTACTTTCAGCGTAAAAACAGCGAGAATTAGCGTCAGAAAAAGAAGGCTATAGCGAACAACTGTTGTTTTGCGGCAGATCACTCCACCACAATAACCCTATTCCCTTTCACCCTTTTTACCGTCAGCAAACCACCTTTTTCCAACACCGCCCAACTGTAGCCTTCGCCGTCGGGTATTTCTTTAAGCGGGCTATCATTCAATAACACCGCCGATGGTTTCGATTTCATCCGTATGGTTTCAATGCCCGAACCATCGAATGTGCGGTAAAATAAACGGACTTTTGCGGTATCGATACTGTTAAAACTGGCGCTAAGGAATTTTTTCAGGTAGCCTTTATAATCAGCCTGGGCAACAACCGATGTGGAGCTTAAGATATGATCTTCAGCCGGGGCGAGGTTAGGGTAGGTTGCCATTGCGCGTATATAGTGCCTTACATAGTCGCCGTAACCATCTGTAAGCCACGGCTCATCAAAGGGGAAGCAGTTTCTTCCGTCAACATCAACGGCGTACCCGGCCCAAATCAGCTCGCGGATGGCATTATCATACATCGTTGTATCACCGGTGAGGGATACGTACAACAACTCATCCGCCGCCTGCCTTGCACTGTGGCTCTGTCCCGGTTCCGCGTAAACACTTTGCTCATTGGTTACCACCACGCCGTACTTTTTCCATTGGGTATTGTTAAAGTTGGCGTGCACCCAGTCGATGATCCTTCTAACCTCTTCCCTCCAGTTGGGGAAATACTTAGGATGCTCCATCATATATCGGGCACAGGTCATGGCGTTTATTTGTGTTTGGCTCCATTCGCCAACATCTTCAAAAAACGGGCCCCATTTGTTATTGGGTATAGGGTATTTTATCACCCATGCCAAAATTTTGTTAAAGGCTGCTTTATATTGGGCTACATTTCCCTTGTTTAAAGCCACCAGGTCATCAAACATTTGCAGGGTTGGAGTAAGGTTACTGGTGTAGCCCGCCGTATCTGTCAGTTTATCATGTTTATCAGTGAGGTTAAGAAGCACTACTTTGCCGGTATATACATTTACTTTAAAAGGCAGCGGCGAATGCAGTAAGTCGCCGGTTTTTACCCTTGGTGCAAGGGTGTTGGCAATTTTTATAGCCGCATTGAGGAATGTCGGATCGCCTTTAATTTTATAAAGATGGATCAGCTCAAGTCCCAATGAACCAGCCTTATCCAATTGCGCTACATCCTTACCATTACGCATATCGCCATCATAAATACCTGAATAGATGAGCGTATTATAGGGAAAAGGAATATCAGGCCATTTACAATTAGAAGGCGACAGGCCATGGGTTAAATAATAGCCGGCCAAAAAGCACATATTCTCTTTTATCCTTTCGTCGCCGGTATAGGCATATAACAATCGCCACGACGAAATCGCCATCATAAACTGGTCGCCGCCAATGCCGCGCGGATCGTTAAAATTAGGGTTCCATACCTGGTGGTTCATGTAATAGGGCAACCCGTTCATGTCGGTACGCATGGTGTACCAAAAATTCCAGATGGTATGCAGGTTATGGTCGAAAGCTATTGCAGGATCGGGGTTGTACCAGGGAATGATATTGCCGTTTTTATCGGTTTGTATTGGATGATAGATCAGCATTTCTCCCTTTTGGGCGAACAGGTTGTTCACCGAAAATAAAAACAGCACAAAAAGGCAAACGAATTTAAGGAGCGTGAAGCTTCTTCGGGATGATTGCATAACAAAAAAGTTTTACGGTTTTTAACGGGCGATTAAAAGTAATGATTTAGCCCGAAATAATTCCGCTAAAATAAAAGACCTGATCTGCCATGTTAACAAACTAATAAACTTATCAAACGGTCACTCTTACTCCGTGCACCAATTGAAAGATGGCAAACAAATGATGTGCTTCGTGGAGCAGGAAAAACTCGGTCCATTCCAAAATGGTCAATTTTCCGTACTTTGGGTGTGTGCCGGTGCGTTCGAGTTTATCTGGAGGCAAAGCGGTGATCAATTGAAACAGCACTTCCCTGTCGTGCGAAATTTTTTTTAGCAGTTCGTAGGTGGTGAACGCGCAATAAATTTCGAATTCATCGTCGTCCTCCGCTTTGTAAGCTTCAAACTCGGGTTCTTCGTTGGTTAATATTTTCCGGATACGGTCTAAAAATACCGGCTGGTATTTTGCCAGGTGCGCAATATTTTCGTGTATACTCCATTTACCCTTAACGGTATTTTGTTGTATCTGCCTGTTATTAAGTTTAATAACCAGCGAAGCAATGGTTTTATGCTGCTCCTTTAAACGATGAGTTAATGATGGGTAGATCATGATACCATTTTTACGGTGATGATGATGAAATGGTTGATTTTTGTGCTAAAATTATTAAATATTAATTAATTTTTTGAGTGGATGCCTATGGAAAGTATCGTGCAAAACCCATATCAAAAGCGCTGCATCAATTCGCCCAACGTTCTCAAACTCCTGTCAATCTCATCATCATAAGGTATGCCAAAGCTTATCCGTATAAAATTGGTAAACCTGCAATCGGTGCTAAAAATATGTCCCGGCGAAATGGCTATACGATAGGCCAGCGCTTTTTTATAAAGTTCGAAGGCGTCGATTTTCCTGTTTAGCTCAATCCATAATACATAACCTCCCTGTGGCCTGCTCACTTTAATATCGGCAGGGAAATATTCGGCAACGGCCTGTGTATATCGTAAGCACTGCGTATGCAGCGCTTTGCGGAGGTTGCGCATGTGAAGGTCGTACCGGCCGGTCTCAAAAAAATGACCGATGGCCGAATGCGTGGGCGCCGCCGATGACAGGGAATGCATCAACTTTATATTGAGCACCTGCTGTTTAAATTTACCGGGGATGCACCAGCCCACCCGGTAACCTGGCGCGAGCGATTTTGAGATGGACGAGCACAACATTACCATACCCCGTTTGTCGTAACTTTTACAGGTTCGCGGCCGGGTTTTGCCGAAATACATTTCGCCGTAAATATCATCCTCAATTAATGGCACATCGTTTTTTCCCAGCAGTTCAACTAGGGCCTTCTTGTTCTCATTGGTCATGCAGTGCCCCAGCGGATTACTAAAAGTCGGCACAAAAAGGCAGGCGTTTACCTGGTTTTCCTTAACGGCTTTCGCTAAAAAATTAAGGTTGATGCCCTCAGCAGGATCCGTGGGAACCTCCAATATTTTTAGCCCGAGGCTTTGTATTGTGTTAAAAATACCGAAATAGCCGGGGCTTTCAATGGCAACGGTATCGCCCGGTTTGGTAACCGCCCTTAAACAAAAAACCAGCGCTTCCATACAGCCCTGGGTGGTTATCACGTCCTCGGGCAGCACTGTTCCACCCCAGCTAAAAGATTGCCGCGCAATATGTTTTCTCAGCGTGTCGTTTCCCTGTATATTTTCGTAGCCAATGCAGCTGTTCTTACTCTCCCTGAGGCTTTCCATCATGGATTTGTTCAACTTTGCCCTTGGCAACAATGTAATGGACGGCCCCGCAATCGATAGTTTTATCAGCCCTTCGCCCCTGAAATTTCGGTACACCATGGCTACCATATCGTCAAGACTCAATTTCTGCGATTCTTTTTCCAGTTCTTCCGCTTTTGGAGAACTGAATGAGCGCGTTGGGCTGTACCGTACATAATAACCCGATTTCGGGCGTGCCTCTATCAAGCCGTTTATCTCTAATTGTACGTATGCCTTGTAAGCGGTGCTCAAACTTATCCCTTGCTCGCTGCTCAGCGCGCGTACCGACGGTAGTTTTTCGCCGGTTTTTAATACCAGCTGGCGTATCTGGTTGCTTATCCGGTCGGCAATCTGCATGTATAAAAAATCTTCCTGCGGAGCGGCAACGGCGGTGTTATCAATCATAATTTATTCTTTTTGAGTCAGGAGTCAAGAATCAAGACGGAGCTTGGTCCTATTTTACTTAGACTTTATCTTGGTTCCTGGCTCTTGATTCTTGATTCTACCTGATTCTGTTATGCACAAAAATAATAATTCTGAATCTGTTTTATCAATAAATAATAATTCATTTTTGTACAGTAGATAAATTTATGAACGAAGCAAACACAAAAACCGAGATCGGCCTTGACCCTGCTGATTGGGCTGATGTTAAAAAACTGGGCCACCTGATAATTGACGACATGGTTGATTATTTACAAAATATTGGTGAAAGGCCGGTGTGGCAGCCCATTCCGCAGCAGGTGAAGGATGAGTTTAAAAAACCCTTGCCGCAAACAGGTTCGGACATATTTTCGGTATATGACGAATTCAAACAAAATATTTTACCCTACCCGGGCGGCAATATCCACCCCAAACATTTTTCCTGGGTACAGGGAACAGGCACGCCGATGGGCGCTTTTGCCGACCTGCTGGCGGCTGTAATGAACAACAACGCCACCATTGGCGACCAAAGTGCCTTATATGTTGATGCACAGGTAATAAATTGGTGTAAAGAATTAATGAACTATCCCGCAGAAGGAAGCGGCATACTGGTGAGCGGTGGTTCGATAGCCAATATTACAGCGCTGATAGTAGCACGGAATACCGTAATTGCAAATGCCAAAAATGCAGGCGTATATGCGGCAGAAGGCAAACTAACCGCTTACTGCAGCAGCGAAACACACAATTGCCTTGGCAAAGCAGCCGAAGTGATAGGCCTAGGGAATGAGCAGTTAAGGAAGATACCGGTAAATGATCGTTTTGAAATTGATATTGCAGCGTTACGTAAAAAAATTGCCGAAGATAAGGCTAACGGGTATATCCCATTTTGCATTATAGGCAATGCAGGCACCGTGAATACCGGAGCGATAGATCCGTTGGATGAACTTTTGCAAATTGCAAGGGCCGAAAATATCTGGTTCCATATCGATGGCGCTTTTGGTGCACTTGCAAAACTGGTACCGGCATTTCAGCAAAAATTAAAGGCAATTGAGCAGGCCGACAGTATTGCATTCGACCTGCATAAATGGATGTATATGCAATACGAGGTGGGCTGCGTTTTATTTAAAAACGCAGCGGCGCACCGCAACGCTTTTGCCACCGCGGTTAATTACCTTACCGCCCACGAGCGCGGCCTTGCCGGCGGCCCCGAAACCATTTCGAATTACGGCATGGAGCTTTCCCGTGGTTTTAAAGCGTTAAAAGTTTGGATGAGTTTAAAGGAGCATGGCCTGGGCAAATACCGGGACATGATTTGCCAGAACATTGACCAGGCATTTTACCTGGGCGAACGGATTGAACTGGAACCTAAATTGGAATTGATGACCGCAGTTACCATGAACGTGGTTTGTTTTCGCTTTAATCCGGGGGATTTGGACCAGGAACAACTGAATATCCTGAACAAAGAATTATTAATGCGGATGCATGAAGCTGGTATTGCGGCGCCATCATACACCATACTGTACGGTAACTATGTGATACGCGCGGCCATCACCAACCACCGTACCCGCCGTAAGCACCTGGATGAGATGATAGCCGGCACGGTGAAGATAGGGGAAATACTGATGAAGGAGTTTGATTCGAAGATGTTCAAATTTGATTTTTTGACAAGGTGATATATCACGCAACAGTATATTGCTAATTCAACTTAAAATAAAATACATAGAAAAATGACCTTAAACTTTGATCCTAAAGCGGAGTATTTGCTTGAAGACGACCGCGTATCATTACGGCCTTTAAAAGAAACTGACCTTCAGTTCTTGTTGCCCTTTGCCCTCAACGAGCCGGATACCTGGAAGTACTCCCACATGAGTGCCCGTGGCGAAGATGGTATGCGCAAGTACATCGGTGATGCCATGATTGCAAAAGCAACCGGCAAGGAATATCCTTTTATAGTATTTGATAAGCAAACCCAAAGTTATGCCGGGAGTACCCGTTTTTATGATATTGTTCCGGCATATCAAACGGTGCAATTGGGTTACACCTGGTATGGCGAGAAATATAGGGGAACCGGGTTGAACAAGCATTGCAAGTTTTTACTACTGCAGTTTGCTTTTGAAACACTACAGGCCGAGCGGGTGGAATTCAGGGCTGATGCCAGGAACGAACGCAGCATTGCCGCTATGAAAAGCATTGGTTGTATCCCCGAAGGGATCCTGAGAAGCAGTATGCCCCTTTGCGATGGCGGCCGGCGTGATTCCATTATTTTAAGTATTTTAAAACACGAATGGGAAAACGGGGTGAAAGATAATCTTGAAAAGAAATTGTTTTAATCCCGCGATAAATCGATCCGGGAGAAAGGGCAGAAATTTCTCACCAATATAAATTACGCAATTGGCGTTACTCTCGCTATCTATCTCAAATTACAGGACGCAACATACTGTAAACTTGAAACAGGATTAATCATCAAAAAGTGTAAACCATTTTCAGGACGTGACAAAAACAAACAGCAAATTCGGGATGCCGTAAAGCTGGAACGCTTGATTATCAATTAATTACATCAAGTGTTCCAAAAATGAGTTTTTTTGGAACACTTGATTATCAGTCACTTACAATTAGCTAAAAATAAAAATAGCTGATAATCAGCGTGTTTCATAATGTACAGGGTGTTCCACATGAAAAAATGGAACGCTTAAGCGTGCATGGCTGCCCTTTTTTAGTGCCCTTGCAGTTAAAAATATTCTTTAACTGCCGGGTTTCTCTAATTCAAGCTCAATAAGCTTAAACTATTTTAATGCATCGACCCTGTCTCAAATTGCCGAAAAGGCGAGAAATCGTTAAAGGAAAAACTTTAGCATTTGAGGAAATAAATTCCCAATTAAAAAAGGTGGTTTTTATTGGGACACAGCAGTTTTCGCAAAGACACGTAAATCCCGGAAATTTATTTCTCACCGGTTTCATTGGCTTATTAGTTAAAAACTTATCTTAGATTCGATTTTAACAGGTAAATTATTGACGTATTTGCCGCCTGGCGGCACCGGGCCATGGCAGCAGCGAAAGTTCAGCAACGAATTGTCTGTTCGGCTGGCATGGATATTGAATTTAAATGCTTAATGAAAACCTTTAACAAATTCGCGGTTATTATAACAGGCCTTGTGGTGATGTTTCATTGCAGTACCTCGTTCGCACAACATTCACCTAAAGGCGCCAAAACTGACGATGGCGGTAGTGGTGACGAATCGGGTGAAGTAAGTACTGTACTAACGGCCCATAGTAAAGACGCCATTTTTAAAGATAATGCAAGTTACACGTTCAGCGTAAAAAACACTTCCGACAAGCTGGAATACGGCAAAGTTTCTTATATCATTACCGATCAGTTTAACAAAACACTTCACGAAGATTCGGTATTGATAAGGCTTGATAAACAAAGTTCGGATAGCTATAACTTTACCATGCCGCAGTTAAAAAGCGGCTTTTATAAAGTAAACTTCATGATCAATGTTTCTGATTATGATGATACCACCCGGCGTGTATTCGGCATCCGCCCCGAAGAGATTACCTCGACACATCCAAAGCCGGCAGATTTTGACGAGTTTTGGGAAAATTCAAAAAAAGAACTTGCCAAAGTAAAGCCGGAATATGTCATTACCGAAAAACTCGAGATGGAAAAAGACGACCGGCGGGTGTACCTGGTTGAGATGAAATCGCTGGGTGATGTGACCATTTATGCCTGGCTTACCGAACCGGCCCATCCATCAAAATATCATAAATTCCCGGTATTGCTGATGTTACCCGGCTACCAGGCAACCAATCCGCCGTTGATAGGAAGGGATTACGATTTGGCCTTCATCAACCTTGACGTACGCGGACAGGGCCTTAGCAAAAAGAGCATGGACATGCGGCGCGAGGACTATATAGTGAATAACCTGGAGAACAAAGACGCTTATTTTTTGCGCGGCGTAATTATGGATTGCATCCGCTGTATTGACTTTATGTTCACCCGGAAGGAACTAAGTTTGGATCGTATAGCCGTAACAGGCGGCAGCATGGGTGGCTACCTATCTATCACCACCGCTGCTTTGGATAAGAGAGTAACCCTTTGCGCGCCGCAGAATCCCTTTTTTAGCGACATTTATAACATGGACCACGGTGCAGTTGAATGGCCAATTAACCACATGAAGGATTATGTGAGGATACGGCCCGGATTAACCTTTGACCAGGTTTTGGATAACCTGCAATATTTCGATACCAAAAATTTTGCCACTAAAGTATCCTGTCCATTTTTGATGGGTATAGGTTTACTGGATCCTTTTGTACCGCCAAATAACTCCTACACGGTTTTCAACAATATCAATTCAAAGAAAAAGATATTCGTATTTAAAGACCTCGGCCACGAGGTTGGCAATAAATATTACCACTACGAGGAACTTTGGACAAGGGATTGGTTTGCGTTGTTTTGAGAGCGGCAATCGTATAATCGCCCATTTACAGAGTATTCATCTCATACTTGTCAGTCCACGCAGCATCCACTAATTAATTAACGTTATCGTCCACGTTCCATGGCCGGCCTTCGTTAGGGCCAAGGTCATTCCAATAAAAACGAAACCGAATTTAAACCTCCATTGCCCGGTTATCGTTTTTTTGTTTTCCGAAAAAGTACCGGTATAGTGAATTTTTCGCTGCTTTCTGTTTAATGTCTTCCGCGTTCTATTTTTATCGATAAAGTGTAAACTCAAATCAGGATTAATCAGTAAAAAGTGTAAACCTTTTTTCAGGACGTGACACAAAATTAGCGTCCTTAAAAGCTTAAACGACTGATTGTCAGTTAATTGCATCAAGTGTTCCAAAAATGATGTTTTTTGGAGTACTTGATTATCAGTCGTTTACGCAATGAGTAAAATTGAAAATGCCTGATAATCAGCATGTTTCACAATATACCGGGTGTTCCACCTGAAAAAATGGAACGCTTGATCGTGTCGTCGATGCCAGTTTTTAGTGCTCTTGTGGTTTTAAAAACAGTCTTTAAATGCCCCGGTTTCGCTAATTCAACCTCAATAAGCTGAAACTATTTTAGTGCATCTGCCCTGACTAAAATCATGATAATAAAAAAATCGGCCCATTCCCCCATCAAACAACATCCAAAAGTCATACTTTTCTGTTTACAATCTTTTTTGTGCTGAATCGTCTTATAAATGGATATTTACGAAAGCTGCATCCGTAACAAAAGCAGTTTTTTAAAATCTATAAAACAAAAAAGCACAAAGTGAATACTATCCTTAATATTGAAAACCTCGGCAAAACCTACCAAAGCGCCGGGCGCGAACTAACCGTACTCGATCATATAAATTTCGCTATAACCGAAGGCTCCACCAATGCTATTGTTGGCCCCTCCGGAAGCGGAAAAACAACACTATTAGGACTATGCGCTGGTCTTGACAGGCCCGGATCCGGCAAGGTAGAATTGAAAAACATCAACCTTGGCACCCTAACCGAAGACCAGCGCGCACAGGTGCGCAACCAGTATGTAGGCTTTATTTTTCAAAACTTTCAATTGTTGCCCACTTTAACAGCCCTGGAAAATGTAATGGTTCCGCTGGAGTTAAGAGGCGAAAAAAATATAAAAGCACGATCGATGGAGCTTTTGGATAAAGTCGGCCTTTCCGACAGGGGGCACCATTATCCCGCCCAGCTTTCGGGGGGCGAGCAGCAAAGGGTTTCATTGGCCAGGGCTTTCTCCAACTCCCCTGCCATATTATTTGCAGACGAACCAACCGGCAATCTCGACGCCGAAACCAGCGAAAAAGTGGTTAAACTGATATTCGACCTCAATAAAGAAGCCGGCACGACACTGGTTTTGGTAACCCACGACCTGGAACTGGCGGCAAAAACCCAGCGGATCATCCGCATAAAAGGCGGCAAACTAATTTCGGACGAGAAAACTGAAAACAAATAACCCGCCATGGATAAACGTAAAATAAATATCCCCTGGCTTTTTGAAATGGCCTGGCGCGACAGCCGCCGCAACCGCTCGCGGTTATTACTCTTTATTTCGGCCATTATTTTTGGCATTGCAGCGCTGGTGGCCATCTATTCTTTTCGGTATAACCTCGAAAATGATATTAATTCACAGGCTGCAACGCTTATAGGGGCCGATCTGGCGGTATCGTCAAGCAAACCTGCCGATGCCAAAATAAAACCACTGCTGGATTCATTGGGAGACAGAAAATCCGAGGAACGGACATTTGTTTCCATGGTTTACTTCCCAAAAAACAATGGCACCCGGCTGGTGCAGGTACATGCCCTGCAAGGCGGGTTCCCGTATTATGGCAGCCTGGAAACTATCCCGGTTGAAGCGGGCACCAATTTTAAAACCGGCAAAATGGCGCTGGTTGATAAAACACTGATGCTGCAATTCAACGCAAGGGTAAACGATTCCATAAAAGTTGGCGAGGTCACCTTTCTAATAGCCGGTACGCTCAATAAAGCGCCGGGGCAAACGGGCATATCTTCGGGCATTGCGCCATCGGTTTATATTCCCTTACAATATTTGCAACAAACCGGCCTTTCAAAAAAAGGCAGCCGCATTACCTATAGCTTTTATTATAAATACGACCATCCGGTAAATATGCCCAAACTGGTTAAAAACATTGATGGTCGTTTGGATAAGGCCGACATGAATTACGAAACGATTGAGATGCGCAAAGAAAGCACCGGTCGTTCTTTCGGCGATCTTACCCGGTTTTTGGCCCTGGTGGGCTTTATTGCTTTGTTGCTTGGCTGCGTGGGTGTAGCCAGCGCTGTCCATATCTATATCCGCGAAAAAATTGCCTCGATAGCCATTATGCGCTGTTTGGGGGTAAAAGCTTCAGAAGCGTTTTTGATCTATCTCATCCAAATTACCGGCATCGGTATAATCGGTTCCGTTATAGGTGCATTCGCAGGCACATTTATACAGCATATATTACCGCTGGTGATGAAAGATTTTCTGCCTTTTGATATATCCACTTCCATATCATGGCTGGCTATCGGGCAAGGCGTTTTGCTTGGCGTTATCATATCCATTCTTTTTGCTTTGCTACCGCTCATTTCTATTCGTAACATTTCCCCTTTAAACACGCTGCGCATCTCGTACGAGGACGTTAATATGGTCCGCGATCCGCTAAGATGGCTGGTTTATGTGTTGATATTGATCTTTGTGGTTGGCTTTACTTTTTTTCAGACCGATAGCTGGATAGGCAGTATATTTTTCACCATCGGCATAGGGATTGCATTTTTGATACTCACTTTTGTTGCCTGGCTGCTGATGAAGGTAATGAAACTGGTTATCCAAAATTCATGGAGCTATTTATGGCGACAGGGCTTTGCCAATCTTTACCGGCCAAATAACCAAACCATCATCCTCATTGTCTGCATTGGGCTAAGCACGGCATTTATTTGTACGCTTTTCTTTATACAGGCAATGCTGATGAAACAAGTTAGCCTGTCATCGGGCGCCAACCAGGCTAATATGATCTTGTTTGATATCCAAACCACTCAGCAAAAAGGGATTGCCGACCTCACCCGGAAGCAAAAAATGCCTGTTTTACAACTGGTTCCCATCATTACCATCAGGCTTGACCAGGTGAACGGAAAAACAGAGGCCCAGGTAAAAAAAGACCCGAAATCTAAAATTTCAAGCCATGCGTTTTCTTACGAATACAGGGTTACCTACCGCGATACGCTCACCCCATCCGAGAAAATAGTGAATGGCGAATGGACCGGGAAAGCCGTTGCTGGCAAGGATGTACCGGTTTCCATCGAGGAAGGTTTTTCAAAGCGAAACCATATTAATTTAGGCGATCACCTGGTGTTTAACGTACAGGGCTTAAGCATGCCTGCTGTTGTGGGCAGCATACGGCAGGTAAACTGGAATAAAATACAGACCAACTTCCAGATCGTTTTCCCGAAAGGGGTTTTAGAAGATGCACCGCAGTTTCACGTAGAGCTTACGCACATTTCGTCGGTAAACCAGTCGGCAAAATTCCAGCAAGCGGTTGTGCGCAGTTACCCGAATATATCCATCATAGACATAGGACAGGTGATCGCTATTCTTGATGACCTGCTCGATAAGATCGGTTATATCATTCGCTTTATGAGCGCATTCAGCATAATAACCGGTATTGTGGTTTTAATAGCATCGGTTCGGATCAGCAAATACCAACGCATCCAGGAAAGTGTTTTACTGCGCACCCTCGGCGCCAGCCGCAAACAAATATTTACCATAACTGCGCTGGAATACCTATTTTTAGGGGCGTTATCCGCACTAACAGGTGTGATAATTGCGTTAACCGGTAGCTGGTTGCTGGCAAAATACAGTTTCGAGATACCTTTTGCGATAAACATTTTACCTGCTGTGGGGTTATTTTCAATCGTAGCGATACTAACTATTGTAATTGGCCTGTTAAATAGCAGGGGCGTTTTGAGTAAACCGCCTTTGGAAATATTGAGAACGACGTAGGATGCCTCACCCTGCCCTCTCCAAAGGAGAGGGTTCTGAAAAAGAGAATCCTAGCTAAAGTCCTCTCCTTTGGAGAGGATGAGTGAGGGCTTCTCCGTTTAGGTGAGGCGAAACGAAATCAGCTGTAAAATGAATATCATACCCAGATCAATAACCCGGATGCGTTTTAGCGTTTCAATTTTCATGGTAACCGTCCTTTTGTTTGCGGCCTGTAACAATAACAAACCATCGCAGGACGATGCTCAAAATGCATCGGCAAAACCAGACAGCACATCGACCGAAAAAACTGTTCTTTTTTTTGGTGATAGTTTAACAGCCGGCTACGGGCTTGATGACGCTTCCCAGGCTTTCCCGGGCGTGGTTCAAAATAAAATCGATTTGGCGAAACTTCATTATAAGGTTATTAATGCCGGCGTAAGCGGCGAAACTTCGGCAGGTGGCAAAGGCCGCATCAACTGGATATTAAAGCAAAAAGTAGATGTTTTTGTGCTGGAATTGGGTGCTAACGATGGTTTACGCGGCATACCCGTGCATGAAACCATCCAAAACCTGCAATCGATCATCGATACCGTAAAAGCAAAATACCCCAAAGCCAAACTGGTGATGCTGGGCATGCAGGTGCCACCGAACATGGGCACTACTTATGCATATAGCTTTAAAGCCATTTTCCCGGGGTTGGCGGCTAAAAACAATATGGCCCTGGTGCCCTTTCTGCTCAAGGGAGTCGGCGGTGTTCCGTCGCTTAATCAAAAAGACGGCATCCACCCCACCGCTGAAGGCGCCAAAATTGTAGGCGATAACGTTTGGCAGGTATTGCAGGGCGTTCTGTTAACCAGGAACTAACGCTATTTCCTGGTTCTTGATTTAGCATTTATCTTTGGTACCAAACCGGAATATTCGCAATAAACACCTGTTTTTATCAGCGTTCTTATATCCTATTTAACAACAAAGAGATCGGCACCCCAGGCAATTTTTTATTTGTATCTCGCCATTAATTCTCCGTAAAGGATGTTTATCTTCGCCAAAAAAAGGCGTACCATGTCCAAAACAAAACTTACAATAAATAATAACGGCTCGGTTAAAATTGAAGGCGACTTCGAAATAGTTGATATGCAGGGAAATGAGTATGGCTTGCAGGGCCGCACCATAGTATCCATTTGTCGTTGCGGTATGTCGGCAAATAAACCATTTTGCGACGGGTCGCACAAAGGCCATTTTGAACATGAGGCGATCGCTTTCGACCTGCCGCCAAAAAAAGTTTAAGTCCTCATCCCGAGTAATATAAAAGTCATTTTAAACAATGATAGCAAACATAAACGGAATCGATTTTAATTATGTAGCAACCGGGAAAGGCGAACCTTTACTGCTTATCCACGGTCATCCTTTCGACCATACCATGTGGTACCCGCAGGTAGTGGCCTTTTCGGACAAGTATAAGGTGATCACACCCGATCTGCGCGGCTACGGGAAAAGCAGTTTGCCGGCCACTGAAACCCGCTTTGCTGACTATGCCCGCGATATGCTGCTGTTGATGGATCACCTGGGTATAAAGAACTTTCATTTAGGTGGCCTTTCTATGGGTGGTCAAATTATTATGGAAATGGTTCACCAGGCGCCCGAAAGGATACAGTCGCTGATATTTGCCGATACATTTGCCAGTCTGGATACCCCCGAAGTGAAGCAAGGGCGTTACGACACCGCTGATCGCCTGGAAAAAGAAGGCATGGATGCCTATTCCGACGAAGTGATCTATAAAATGATAATGCCCGAACATGTAAGTTCGATGCCGACGGTAGCAGGGCACGTCATTAAAATGATGAAAGGCACTTCACCGCTTGCGGCAGTTACTGCCTTAAGGGCCAGGGCTAAAAGGATAGATTACTTAAACAAAGTGCTCCCGCACATTTCGGTTCCAACGCTGGTAATCGTTGGCCGGCAGGACGAGTTTACACCCGTCGCCAAAGCAGAAGAAATGCAGCAAAAACTGGAACATTGTAAACTGGTGGTTATTGAAGATGCCGGCCATATGCCAAACCTGGAGCATCCGGAAGAATTTAACAAAGCTGTGCTGACGTTTTTGGCGGGCGTTGAATAAGAACCCAAACATACAGGTCGCAGACTTGCAAGGTGTATAAGGTCCTTCACTGCGTTCAGGATGACATATTGAACATCACGTCATTCCAACGACACCATTGCCTTAATAACCCCGTTTGCAGGATCAAGCCAGGTTTTAAAATCTCGTTTTACTTCATCGAATCCTACCTGGTGGGTAATATAGGTTTTAGGATCTATCAATCCATTTTTCATAGCATTGATCACCTGCTCAAAATCTGCCCTGGTGGCATTCCGGCTGCTCATCAGTGTTGCCTCACGTTTGTGGAACTCGGGGTGACAGAAACTGATCTCCCCGCGCTGCAGACCTATCAAGACAAATCTACCGCCATGGGCTAAATACTGAAACGCATTGTTAATAGCCTTTTGACTGCCAGTGGCGTCGATTATTATGGTTGGCATATCGCCCCCGGTTATTGTTTTCAACCGTCCGGTTACGTCCGGGTCATTAGCGTTAATAGCGTGACGTATTTCTAAATGTATCTTACAAAAATCAAGGCGCGACTGGTTCATATCCAGCACAATTACCTCACCATCGGCTATCCTGGCAAACTCAATAGCACCAAGACCGATCGGCCCCGCTCCTATCACCAAAACAAATTCGCCTTTCTTTACCGCAGCACGGGCAATACCATGGGCCCCTATCGCCAGCGGTTCAATAAGCGCCAGTTCGTCAAAACTTAACCCATCGCCATGTACAAAGGAATAGCTGGGAACCGACAAATATTCAACCATCCCGCCATCAATATGCACGCCGCATACTTTAATATCCGTACAACAATTGGGTTTGCCATTGCGGCAGGCTATACACACGCCGCAATTAAAATAAGGGATAAAAGTTACCTTTTCGCCAACTTCAAAGCCGGGCGCACCGTCAAAATCCATCAATTCGCCCGAAAGCTCGTGGCCTAATATTCGCGGGTATTCAAAAAAGGGCTGTGTCCCTTCAAAAGCATGCAGGTCGGTACCACAAATACCGATGCGTTTTATTTTGATAATGGCATGCCCCTTTGTTAAAATAGGTTTTTCACCTGTTTTATATTCAAGATTGCCGGGAGTAGTGCAGATTAATGTTTTCATCGTTTTAAACGGCGGCTCGTCTACAAGTCAACTTTTCTCATTCTGGGCGAGAGGATATGCATAATAAGCCAGGCCAGCAAATAAGCACATCCACAAATAAAGAAAATGATGTTATAGCCCACTAAAATATGCCCCGCCTGCTTATTCGTTTCCAAAATATAGCCGATCAGTTTTGGGAAGAAAAATCCGCCGACAGCCCCTGCCATACTGCCAATACCAACAACTGAACTCACCGCTTTTTTGGGAAACATATCCGAAGCGGTGGTAAAAATATTGGCGCTCCATGCCTGGTGGGCCGCTGCAGCAAGCCCTATAAGGGCAACCGCCTGCCATACATTTGTGGCATAGCGCGCTGCGATGATTGGCACCACGCAGATGGCAAAAATGATCATGGCTACTTTACGTGCCTTAAAAACCGGCCAGCCTTTTTTAATAAACCAGGAAGAAAGGTGACCGCCCCCTATACTCCCGATAGTGGTTGCCGAATAAACAATTACCAGCGGCAGGCTGGGCTTGGTTAGATCGAGCTTGAAGGTGCTGGAAAAATAAGATGGCAGCCAGAATAAAAAGAAATACCAAACCGGGTCGGTTAATAGCTTACCGGCGACGAAAGTCCAGGTTTGCCTTATGCCTAAAAGCGTGACCCACTTAACCCTTTTTTCACCTTCCGTATTTACCACTGCCTCGTCGATATCGCTGTGAATAAATTCATACTCCGCAGCACTAACTTTCTTATGTTTTGAAGGTATCTCGTAAAATATCAGCCAAAAAATAAGCCATATAAAACCGATCGCGCCTGTGATAATGAATGCCATTTGCCAGCCATAAATGCCCAATATCCAGGGCACCAATATGGGCGCTACAACGGCGCCAATGTTCGCTCCCGAATTAAATATGCCGGTGGCAAGCGCACGTTCCTTTTTGGGAAACCATTCAGCCACCGTTTTTATTGCAGCCGGGAAGTTGCCGCCCTCGCCAATGCCTAATGCCGACCTTGCGACAATAAAGCCAAACGTGCTTTTAACCATGGCATGGAACATCGCAGCCAAACTCCATATAACCAGCGAAACAGTATAGCCGAGTTTTGTGCCAATCTTATCTATAAAATTCCCGAAAAACAGGAGGCCGACAGCATAACTGGCTGTAAACGCCATCACGATGTAGCTATAGTCTATCTCAGTCCAGTGAAGTTGCGCTGCCAGGGTGGGTTTTAACAGGCCGATGATCTGCCTGTCGAGGTAATTTATGGTTGTGGCAAAAAACAGGAGCGCTACAATTCCCCACCTATAGTTTCCCGCCTTTATTTCTTTCATGCTGCTGTTTAGGTTGTATAAATTACATGGCGGCTTTTACCAGTTCGAGCGCCTTTTTGGTATCGGTGTACAGCCTGTCGTAAAACCTGCCCTCCAAAACCTCGTTGCTGATCAGTTTGCTGCCCAGCCCCACCGCGCAAACACCCGCGTGGAACCATTCACTTATGCTTTCGGCAGTTAGGGCAACACCTCCCGTAGGTATAAAAAGCTGACCGGGGAATAATTCCCTTATCGCACTTACAAAACCGGGACCAAGTACGTTTGCCGGAAATATTTTTATCAGTTCGGCGCCAAGTTTTTGGGCGGCATATATTTCGGTAGGCGTCATACAGCCGGGTATCCACAACAGCTTGTGCTTTTGGGTTACTTTTGCTATTTCGCCGTTTGTAATAGGCGAAACAATAAAATCGGCGCCCGCATCAATAAAAGCCTCCGCTTCGGATATATTTTTGATAGTGCCGATACCCAGGTTGAGGTCGGGCATCTCCTTTTTCTGTGCCTTTTTCAGCACTTTAAAATTATCCAGCGCCTGTTTACCACGGTTGGTATATTCTAATATCCTTACCCCGGCTTTATACAGGGTACGGGTTATTTCAAGGCTTACCTCAGCATCCTCATAATAAAACAAGGGGAGCATGCCTTGTTTCAGGATGTTGTTAAGTACCTCTTTTTTTATTTTCATTTTATGGAGCTTTTAATTTCTTCTACAGTTTTGGTAATAGCATCGCCTTTAATAAATAATTTCTCAAATGCAGCGGCAGTGGCAAATTCAAGTATTTGTTGCGGCACCAATTTATTATAAAAACCATATATAAGGCCGGCCATAAAACAATCGCCGCTGCCAACTTTGTCGGTCACCTTACCTGTCTCGTATTCCCCTGAATTGTATAATTGGTTTTCGTAATACAAAGTTGTATAATATTTTATATCATTGGTAGCATCAAAGCGAAAAGTATTTGCAACTGCCTTGCATTTTGGGAATTTTTCCATTATATTTTGCGAAACCCCTAACGATTCTGCCAGGTAACCGCTTTTGAGGCCCGATTTGTGGATGTCGGGCGACACCTCCATGCCCAGCATCATTTCCGCTGCCCAGATGTTACCCATCACCAGGTCGCAATGATTTACCAAACCCGGCATAACCTGTAAAGGCGAGCTGCCATACTGCCACAACTTCGACCTGTAATTCAGATCGACAGAAATAGTGATCCTTTTTTTTTCTGCTGCTTCGAGGGCTTCTTTGCAAACGTCGGCCACATTTTGGCAAATGGCGGGGCAAATTGCACTGAAATGAAACCAGCTTACATCCCGCAGCACAATATCCCAGTCAATAACACCGGTTTTAAGCCCTGCAAATGCCGAACCTGCACGGTCATATACCAACGCATCGTGTTTCAAATCCTGCCCTGTGGTTAAATAATACAGGCCTATGCGCTCTCCCTCGTATCGTATCCCCGATGTATCTATTCTGCGCTGCTGTAAGTATTTTATTATTTGTGCCGATATCGCATTATGCGGCAAGGCCGTAAAATATTTTGCCGGGATTTGCCATAAAGCCAACGCATTAGCCACGTTTAATTCGGCCCCGCCAATGTAAAAAGGCAGTCGGTTACTATCGAGCCATTCGCCACCGCCATCAGGACATAAACGAATAAGCAATTCGCCGAAAGAAAGTACTGAACCCGGATTTTGTTTTAAAAGCTGGCTCATTTTACTTTATCAAAACCAAAATAATTTTTGGCGTTATAATAGCATATATCCTGTATTATCTTTCCTGTCCATTCCATATCCGCGGGCAATTCGCCGTTTTCAATATCGTTTCCTAACAAGTTGCATAATATCCTTCGGAAATATTCGTGCCGCGGGTACGACAGAAAGCTTCGCGAATCCGTCAGCATACCCACCATGCGGCTCAAAAGGCCTAAGTTCGATAACGTATTGAGTTGTTTGGTAATGCCATCCTTCTGATCTAAAAACCACCACGCCGAGCCAAACTGTATCTTGCCGGCAACGGAACCATCATTAAAATTTCCGGCCATAGCCGCTATCAGTTCATTATCAGCCGGGTTAAGGTTATAAATAATGGTTTTTGCCAGGTTGTTACCGGCCCCCAGCTGGTTCATAAATTTTGACAAAGGCCTGCCCTGTGAAAAATCGCCTATGGAGTCGTAGCCCGTATCGGGACCAGCTTCCATTAAGGCCCTGGTATTATTGTTGCGCAAAGCGCCGAGGTGGTATTGCTGTACCCAATCTTTCTCGTGGTCCCAAACTGCAAAATGATACAGCATGGCCGATTTAAACTTCAGCACTTCATCATGCGACAGCACTTTTTCCGCCCTGATCTTCAAAAATATTACCCTTATCTCCTGCCCTGTATAATTAGCAGCGTACAATTGCTCCAGGCCATGATCGGACAGGCGGCAGCCATTAGCGGCAAAATGATCATGCCGGCTTTTCAGTGCTTCAAGATAAACATCAAAGTCGCAAATGTCCGATCCTATTATCCCCTCCAGCTTGTTGACATAGACATTTAGCGATTCTACGTCATCAGCCTGCATGGCTTTATCGGGCCGGAAAGCAGGCAGCACCTGCACCTCATAATTATCTTTTTTAATTTTCTGGTGATGCGATAGGCTATCCAGCGGATCATCGGTAGTACACACTACCTCAACGTTATTATTTTCAATGAGCCTCCGTACGCTGAACTCCGGCGAGCGGAGTTTTTCGTTGCATTCATCGTATATCTTTTTTGCCGTAGCAGGCGATAACAGTTCATGAATACCGAAATAGCGCTGTAGTTCCAGGTGTGTCCAGTGATACAGGGGATTGCGAAGCGTATAAGGTACGGTGGCAGCCCAGGCCTCAAACTTTTCCCAATCGTTTTTATTACCGGTAATGTAAGCCTCGTTTATGCCGTTGGCGCGCATAGCACGCCACTTATAGTGGTCGCCATAAAGCCATATACGGGTGAGGTTATCAAAATTAATGTCGTCGGCAATCTCATTGGGCGGCAGGTGGCAGTGGTAGTCAATTATCGGCAATGCAGCTGCATGGTCGTGGTATAAGCGCTGCGCGGTTTTTGTTTCGAGTAAAAAATCTTCGTTTAAAAAACTTTTCATCATTAAATATTTATCGGCCGGAAAAAAGCTTTTATAGGTTTAACTTGCATTTTGTTTTGCGGGAGCAATATACTTTTTATGTAATATAATATTTCAAAATATCATTGAAATTACAATTCATTCGCGGCATTAAATTTATTGCGATATTAATTTAACACATTTTCACATTTGGATAGTTATTATTTCACCAACGTTGTTTAAAATATGGAAAAGCATATTGTTAAAGTATTAAAAACCGAATTTGTAACACACAATGTAAAACGGTTCACGCTTGAAAAGCCCGCCGGATATACATTCATATCAGGACAAGCCACCGACGTATCTATCAACAAACCGGGGCTTGAAAATGACCTGCACCCGTTTACATTTACCTGTTTAAATACCGACAATTACCTGGAATTCACCATCAAAATTTATAAGGGGAATAAGGGTATGACCGAAAAGCTGCTGGACGTTAATGAAGGCGACGAACTGGTGCTTCACGATGTTTTTGGGGCGATAAACTATAAAGGTCCGGGTATATTTATTGCCGGCGGAGCGGGGATAACTCCCTTTATTTCGATACTTCGCCAATTAAAAAAAGATAACAAATTAGCTGGAAACATCTTGTTATTTGCCAACCGTACCGAAGCCGATGTGATCATAAAAGACGAACTGGACGAAATGCTGGCCGGCAACCATATCGACGTTATTTCGAACCCGGTTGCCCCGAACGCCCAGGGAAGCCATATAGATAAAGACCTGATTAAAAAATTCCTGACCGACAAAACCGAATACGCCTACATTTGCGGCCCCGATGAATTTGTAGCGGCCATGAAAAATTATTTGCTGGAACTGGGGTTGAAAGAAGAACAGGTTGTTATTGAAGAATAACAACCTTGTACACTGCACCCTTTTGTCTATTCACCTTTCCCAAGGTCGTCCATTACCTGCTTAAGCTCGGCCAGGTATTTTCCGTAAGTAAGGCGCACATGCAGGTTCACGAAATAATAAGTCACCGCAAATGAAATGAATATGACCGCTAAGGCCGACAGCATATTCACCGACAGGAAAGCGTTGGTGACCAATGCGTTCATAAAAGCGTCGAACATGTCCTTACCACCGATAAATGTGAGGGTGATCAATACCGCCAGCGGCATAATACAAACATTGTAGGCTTTATATATTTCGGTATTGAGTTCCAGTTCATAAGCCATTTTTCGAATGCCATCTCTTAAACTGATATCGTACCCGCTGATGGATCTGTAAAACAGGTAAAACCGGGAGAAGAAATAGAAATTCAATATTAAGATTGTAAACACTAATATGGTCATGATATTTAAAAAGAACACTGTTTGAGGGCCCGGGCCAACCAAAAACCGCAGCCATACGATCAGCCCGATCATCAAGCAATAAGAAACCAGCGTAGCTATAAACTCCGACTTCATATTTTTACGTATCCTTGCCACCGCCGAGGTGGTTTTTCCAAGTGCTTCTGTGGTCATTGGCAAATGCATCCCGGCAGGTTCATCCTGGCTCCATGCATCTTTTAAATCATCAATATTCATAATTCATCTTTTTAATTATTTCTTTCAATTTGTTTTTCACGCGGTTAAGCCTCACCCGCAAATTCACCTGTGTTATGCCCAGGCTGGCGGCAATCTCCTCATAGGGTCGATCTTCCATATAAAGAAATATCAGTGCCTTTTCCACCTTATCCAGTTGTTGCACGGCCGTATAAAATACTGCAAGTTGTTCTTCTTTCTCACTGGTGTATAGTTCCGCTGGGGTATCAAAACCTTCCGGCAGCTGTACGCTATCGGGCCGGCATTTTTGTTTTTTAAAGAAAACGATAGCTGTATTAAGCGCTACCCGGTACATCCACGAACTCAGTTTACTTTCTCCCCTGTAAGTATCGAAAACCGTCCACAGCTGAAGTGTTATTTCCTGCAGCAGATCATTCCGGTCATCAGCATCATCCTGGTATATCCTGCAAATTTTAAACAGCATGCCCTTGTTCTCATTTATCGTCTGCAGAAAAAGAGCCTCTTTATTGTTCATGTTGAAAATGCTGCAGGTGGAATGCCTGTTTATTACCCAATAAGTACCGGTTGTTAGGATTTGTTACAACGGGAATGGAATTATTTTTTAGTAGAATGGTCCTTACTGTCCTGGTTTACAAAAGTGCGCTGCTGTCCCTATCCAGAAACAAAATAGCATTGGGATGTTTTCGCAAAATGGTTGAAGGGTATTTTTCAATAATTGCGGCATTTAGCGTATTATAAACTGCATTGGCCTTCTTTTGCCCCGGGACCATGCAATAAATATCCCTGCCCACCATAAGCGCAGGGATGGTTAAGGTGATGGCTTGCGTGGGCACATCGTCAATCTTGGGGAAACATCCGTCGTTCACCTGCTGCTGCCGGCATTCCTGGTCCAGGCTAACTACTTTTACTTTAACCGAGTCATTAAAATCGGCAACATGGGGGTCGTTAAATGCAATGTGACCGTTCTCTCCTATTCCCATACAAACAATGTCAGCAGGGTAAATTCGCAACAATTCGGCATATCTGTCGCATTCGTTCCGGGGATCGGCGGCGTTGCCATTGATATAATTCACCGAATAAAAAGGAAAATGATCAAATAGACTACGCTTTAAAAATGAGGCAAATAAACGCGGGTCGCCTTCGTCTAAACCAATATATTCGTCCATATGAAACGCATTCACACGGTTCCAATTTACGGATGTGTTTTGGATAAGCCCCGCCAGGAATTCATTTTGGGAAGGCGCAGCGGCAAAAATAATATTTACAAAATCTTGTTGGTCAAGCAGCTGATTTATCTTTT
>Ga0206878_10096_pt1 | contig 36197 bp, 19 predicted proteins | sample Alteio_BWOrgCont_8_FD_152621 | JGI IMG/M metagenome (GOLD analysis project Ga0206878, IMG submission 152621) | Enriched cells from forest soil in Barre Woods Harvard Forest LTER site, Petersham, Massachusetts, United States -... | ecosystem: Environmental > Terrestrial > Soil > Temperate forest >... | reverse complement strand
GGGCCGGTCCAGTTATAAGTTACGGCACCCACATTAGTAGCATTAAGGTTTAAGGTAGTGCCTGTGCATACAGGTGTATTGCTGCTTGCAACCGGTGTAGAAGGGGTTGGATTTACTGTAACAGGTGTTGTTCCGGTACCACTTGTACATCCATTAACAGTAACAGTGAGTGAATAAGTGCCAGAAGCTGCTGTTGTAGCATTTGTAATAGTAGGATTTTGCAAGGCGGAACTAAAAGTGTTGGGGCCCGTCCAACTATAAGTAGCGCTGCCTACGGTAGCAGTTGATAGCTTTAAGGTTGAGTCGCCACATAAAGGGCTATTACTGGTAGGGCTAGGTGTAGCAGGTGTTTGGTTTACTACTACAATGGTTGTACTAACAGTGCTTGGGCAGCCTCCTACTGTGCCTTTAGCCACTACAGAATAAGTACCCGCTGCAGCCAATGTAACACTACTAATAGTAGGATTTTGTAAAGAAGAAGTAAAGCCGTTAGGGCCGGTCCAGTTATAAGTTACGGCACCCACATTAGTAGCATTAAGGTTTAAGGTAGTGCCTGTGCATACAGGTGTATTGCTGCTTGCAACCGGTGTAGAAGGGGTTGGATTTACTGTAACAGGTGTTGTTCCGGTACCACTTGTACATCCATTAACAGTAACAGTGAGTGAATAAGTGCCAGAAGCTGCTGTTGTAGCATTTGTAATAGTAGGATTTTGCAAGGCGGAACTAAAAGTGTTGGGGCCCGTCCAACTATAAGTAGCGCTGCCTACGGTAGCAGTTGATAGCTTTAAGGTTGAGTCGCCACATAAAGGGCTATTACTGGTAGGGCTAGGTGTAGCAGGTGTTGATTTTACAACTACGGTAGTCGTTCCTGTACCGCTAAGGCAGCCTCCCACTGTGCCTTTGGCCACCACAGAATAAGTACCAGCTGCAGCTAATGTAACACTTGCAATAGAAGGATTTTCTAAAGAAGAAGTAAAGCCGTTAGGGCCGGTCCAGCTATAGGTTACCGCACCCACATTAGTTGCGTTAAGATTTAAGGGAGTCCCCGTACATACAGGGCTATTGCTGCTTGCCACAGGAGTAGTTGGTGTTGGATTTACTGTTATTGTAATTGTTCCTGCAGGACCAGTAATTGTTCCTACCGTAGCGGTTACCGAATATGTACCCGAAGCGAGCGTTGACACATTTGTTAAAGAGGTATCCTGGGAATGTGATACGAAGCCGTTGGGGCCGGTCCATACATAACTTGCACCTGTTATACTGCTCGCGGTAAGATTAATTGTTCCGCCGGAACACACAGGCGTATTGCCACCAGCCACAGGAGCCGGAGGAATTTCTAACCCGATATACCATGGATGAGCTGTGATTTGGGCTAAGGTTAAATTAGTTCTTTCCACTTCAATATCATTTGAAGCGTATAGCTGTGTTGGAGCAGCATAGGTTCCTGTAGTACTACTATCCGATGCATCTGAGTTATATGGGTATGCATACGGGGGAGCAAAGCCAAATCCACCATACACTAACTTTCCCGTTATACCTGCACCCAATGTAGTTGTACCGGTAGTCACTTTCCAACTAGCATCTGTTATGGCACCTACTGGAGTGCCACTGCCCCATGTAAGATCTGTATAGCTAGGAATAGAGGTTATACCTACGGCGGTAGAAGGTTGTGACACAGAAATTATGTTACCAACCCCAATATTACCAGATGTTGCGAACCACAAAGGCTCAAAATCGAGTTGTGTAAGATTAGATCCCATAGGAAAGAAGCCTGCTGTAGCAACTGCTGAGGTGGTAGGAGGCAATATAGTAGTACCTGATCTTACCCAACGAGCAAATGTTCCTCCAAATATCCAGCCTGTTATAGCAGGAGGAAGAGGACAAATTAACGTTCCCGGTAGTAAATTTGATGTGCCAAGCGTTAGGGTATTACCATTTAGATTGATGATACCTTGTATCATATCAAGAGTACCGCTAACCGTTGCAGAGAAGTTAAATTGCAGAACACTACCGGCAATAAGTGTACTCATAGTAAGGTTACCAATGGCTGGTATGGGAGCAGTGCCGTTGGAGAATGTTTGGACACCACCGGAACTTTGAACCACCATGGTGCCGCCACCTGTACCAAATGCTATAGGCGCACCTGTAGATCCTGCTACGGATATATTACCGTTAAAATAGGAAGGCAAGCCATAGGCGGGCTGAGTAGTACCACCTCCGTTTTGTACAAAGTTGATAGTGCCATAGTAGGTATCACCATGACCTCCAAAATCACCCATTCTGAATGTTCCGGTACCCTGGTTTTGTACAATTGCATTGCCATTGAATGTATTACCGCCATTATTTAAACTACTGAATGACGAAGTATGCTGCAGTGTCACAGTGCCGCCAAAATAATTATTTTGTATTTCAAGATCACCTACAATCGCTGTAGAAGCAACCCTAAACGTATCGCTTATCAGATAACCATTAGCATTAGGGTGGTTTACAGTAATATTGGTAGTATCGTTAAAGGTACTGCCAACAAAGTAACCGGCAGTATCAGCAGTAAAATTACACGGACCATTGAAAGTACATTTATATGCGGGCAAAGCGGTAACCCCACCAATGTAAAGAGCCCCAGTACTACCAGAAGTATTAATAGTTTGTTTCAAAGGGCCATTTTGCGTTACATTATTTAAATAAGTATTGGTTCTTCCATTGATAGACCCGGTCAGGAATTTGGCTCCTGTATTCAGAATAACTTTCCCATAAGTATTGCTATTTGCGAAATTATAGTAACCTGTAGAAGCAGCTGTAGAATTAAGTGTAATACTACTATCAAATACTGCCAGGTTTGCGTGATTAACAGCAGAATTAGCAAATGTCATGTTACCCGTAGAATCTATGCTGGCAATGATCGGACCATGAAATTCGCAACTTGCCGAGCCGGAATCGTTGTTTCTGCATACATAGAAACCACCTACAGTTATTGATGTCATATGGGTAGTTCCGTAAAAAGCATTGCCAAGTGAATTGGCCCCCACAATAAAATTGTTGTTTATACTGCCCGGAGACCCAACCGCAGAATTAGCACCGGCATTAAAGGTTGCATTCCAAAAAGTATCGGCAACAGCGTGGCCCGCACCGGTATGATCACCCATTCTCCATCGGCTGGCGCTTCTGGTTGCTGTAAAAGTAACAGGTCCGTGGTAATAATTGCCTCCTCCGAATACGTCATCTGTATCCAGTGTTTTGGTAAAGCTTGCCGTTCCGTATTCAGTAAAATTAGTGAACTGTATTCTGCCGGCAGTAACATTGAATGTAATTCCGTTGGCAGCTGTTCCTATTTTTGTTCCGTAGAAATTGATCATCTTGATCCTGTTTGGATCAGTGGCATTAAAGTTAGATCCGGCTACGCTTGTTAATATAGAACCTCCGTTAAAATTATCAGTGGTGCTTATGGTGCCCGGGGTAATTACATAGTTATGACCCTGCAAATCCAGATTGCCAAGCGTGAAAAGTGTATTGTTAGCAACATTAATATTAGCATTTGTAGTTATATTAGGACTGGCCGCCGATGTGTTGTCAAACGTAATATTATAAAAAGATTGTCCTGCAGCTAAATTTGTTGTAAGCGCCTGCACTCCTGTTGTGCCGGCAAATATTACTTTTCCCAACTCCGGAACAAATGGGGTACCAATGCCGCTGTTGATAGTCCAGTTACCGTATGCTGTAATATTGTAATTGCCAACCGAACTAGCATCCAGTGATGCTGTACCTTGAATTGTTAGATTACCTTGAACAATAATATTATTGCCTAAAGTTTTTGTGCCTGAATTAGAACAATTAAGGTTATAGTATTGAAAACCTCCATTAGTACCGTGTATAGTTTGTGCGCCGCCACAGTCATAGTCAACTAAATTGGTTTGGCCTGCGGTGTATGCGGTAAATGTACCAACTACAATAGGATTTGGAGCATCGTACAACAGAGTAGAGCCATTGCCTTGCACGAAAGATCCGCTTCCATAAAGCGAGTCAGTGATGGTAAGTGTGCCCATGTTCGTAAGCGGCCCGGGGTTGTTAGCATTAAGTTTTGGAATGGTTAATGTGCCATTGATGGTAACAGTAGTTCCTGTAAACTTATACTCGTTGGGCCCCGTACTGGTAGCACTGGCTTGAAATGTACCAAGATTGGTAAGGCTCCCTGTAATTTTAAAGAACATATCATATCCTGAACAGTTCCAGGTTCCGGTTGCAGCAACCGTAACGGTTGCAAAGGTTTTAGGCACACTTGCATCATTAAATACAATGCTGCCATTAACTGTAGTTGTACCAATGATGTTTAATGACGCACTGGCAACATTAAACGTAGCTCCTGTCGCAATGGTAAGTGTACTACTCATAGTAACTGCAGCCAATATCCCCGAGGATAAAGTTAATGTTCCGTTTATCGCAACTGCCCCGGTAACCGATAAACTGGTGCTTGAAGCACTGCATGTCACTCCGGAAGCAATAGTAAGTGTACTAGCTATACTTAAAGTTTCCAGTGATGCCCCACCGGTGAAACTGGTAGTTCCATTAATAGTTACAGCCCCCGTAGCAGAGGTAGCGGATATGCTGGTATTGGAAACACTAAAAGTAGAACCTGCTGAAACAGTAAGCGCATTTGCCGGAGCAGACATAACAACCGGATTTAACGATGTGCCCGATATGCTAACTGTTCCGTTAGTTGTTACAGTTCCGGCAAAAGTAAAAGTTGCTGCAACTACACGTGTAGCAGTTAAAGAAATGCCCGATCCGCTATTAAATACACTCGTGCCACTAAATAAAGCGGTCCCTTGTGTGCTATTAAAAGTAACCACTCCGTTAAATGTTGAAGCCCCGGAAACACTCCAATTAGTTCTGTCTATCGTTCCACCATTTGCAACAAAATACCCGTTATCATTTATTGTACTATTACTTCCGCCAGGATTAATAGATCCAGTAGAGTTAAGCGTATCTCCTCCTGCTCCTACGTTGCCTATTGTAAGAGTTTGATTAGACAGAAAGTTGAGTGTGCCGGATACTGACAACAGAAGGCAGCTTTCAGCTGCGTTTACTGTAATGGTACTACCGGATGGTATAATAGCTGTATCGCCCGCTACCGGAAATGCAAGTGGATTTGCATTATTAGATGTCCAACTAGTGCCGAGGGCCCATGCCAGAGTACCTGCCTTGCCTACATAACGAAAGGCAAACGATTTAGATGATGGCACTAAACCTAACAGGATAAGAAATACCAAACCAAGAAAACGAGAGTAAAATACTTTCATGCTATTTATTTAGTAATTTAAAAATGCACTGTACGATTATCACCATTTGGTGAATTGAAAGTTATACAAATTTAACATATCTACTGATATCCTTTCCTTCTTGTACCAAATTACACCTAATAGTGGCGAAAGTATAGTCTGAGATACGCACTAGCAAATAAACAAGGTATATAAAAGGTATACAATCACATAAGTTATTGATAATCAATAACTAAATTACATTACACAGTAGAGCCGGAGGGATTATCTGCGATTTTTCCAGCCTAACCAAAGTTGTAAAAGTCGTGCCTATAAGCTTCGCTTCTATAATTGCTTCATCTGCGATCTGAAATAAATTTTCAACCCGCAACTTCAGCAATCTTTCGCACGCCTTTTACCCGTGGAGCCGGAGGGATTCGAACCCTCGTCCAAACAAGGAAACAACGTGCTTTCTACATGCGTAGTCTTATTTAATTGTAGGAAGACAACTGCCAAAAGACAGGGCTATTGCCAACTTAGTTCTTTTAGTTTCGGCCGGATGGCAGAACAACACCCGGACTATCCAGTTATTTTCGATGCTTCTGACGGGACGCCAACTGGAGGAGCTTCCCGGGAAACATGGCTAGTTAATTCTTAAGAATTAAGCAGCCAGGGCGTAATTTGATTCGCCTTTTGAAGTTTGAGAACTGAGATTAACGAGCCACATTCACGATGCTCGGCATGCTTACACATTCTTTCTACCTGCTGTCAAAACCTGTCGGCCCCAATTATTCAGCTTATTCTAATGCAAAGATACTACTAATAAGATGTTTTGTCAATTTGTTTTACCTTCTTCAGGTCCTTCTTTCTTTTCCTCTGCCTTAGGTTGAGCAGGCGGAGTTACCACATATGGCATAGTAGGTGCTTTGGGAGAGGAGGTATTATTCAGGTCAAAATCTTTAAGATTAACGTTGGCGCTTTCCTGTATTTCTCGCTGCACATCGCCTGCGGCATCCTTAAATTGTCTGACTGCTTTACCTATCGAGCGGGCCATACCTGGTATGCTCTTTGAACCAAAGAACATGAGGAATACTACTGCAATAAGCATGAATTCGCCTCCGCTGAAATCCAAAAATAAAAGATGTGAAGTCATCTTACCTTAGTTTGCGCCTATATGGCACTGCAAAGTTCGGCTATTTTCCTGCAGGAAGCTCGTCTTTTTTCTTTCTGTCAAAATCTATAACTATAGGCGTTGCTATACAGATAGAAGAATATGTTCCTACAATGATACCGATGAGCAGAGCGAATGCAAATCCTTTGATAGTTGTTCCACCAAAAATAAATATGGCAAGCAGCACAAAGAAGATACTTAACGAAGTATTAATGGTACGGCTAAGGGTAGCATTAAGTGCATAATTGATAACAGCTTTCTTGTCTTCACCTTTATCCATATTGCGTTTATTTTTGTCGTTCAGGTATTCACGTATTCTATCGAACACCACAACAGTATCGTTCATAGAATACGACATTACCGTTAGTATCGCAGCTATGAAGTCCTGGTTCACTTCCAGCGAAAAGGGTAATACGCCTTTGAATAATGTAAATGCAGCCATAATCATAAGTGCATCGTGAAACAAAGCTACCACGGCACCCAAGCCGTATTGCCATCCACGGAAACGAACGAATATATACATGAACATAAGCAAGCAGGCAAAAAGCACTGACCAAATAGCCTTGGACTTAATATCCTGTGATACAGATTCACCCACCAATTCAGAACTCATTACCTGATAGTGATTGTTCATTGGATCCAAACCTGCCTTAAGAGCTGCTTCTACATCGCCTTCAGCATTTTTAGAAGGATCATTTATCTTATAGCCTGTAGTTACCTTTAGCTGAGTTGGCTCTCCATAGGTCTGCACTTCAGGAGCTTCGTTACCAAAGCTCGTTGTAAGGGCTGCACGTACATTATCAGGAGAAGGCACCCTGTCGAATCTCACCACATATGTACGGCCACCTTTAAAGTCAACGCCCAATTCAAAACCATGATGTATATATGAGATAAGACCTGCCAACAATACACTGCCTGAAATAACATAGTAAAGGTGCCTTCTCTTCACAAAGTTAATCTTGATATTACGGAAGGCATTGCGTGTAAATGGCCTGTCGAATGATATAGTTTTATTACGGGTTAAGTAATTTTCAAATATCAGCCTGGTAATAAATATGGCTGTAAATAACGACGTAGGGATACCGATAATAAGTGTAGTTGCAAAACCTTGTATGGGGCCAGTACCATAAACAAACAGGATAATACCTAACAGGAAGGTAGTGATGTTCGCATCAAGGACAGAAGACATAGCCTTTCTAAAGCCATCTCGCACAGCATTCGACAAGGTTTTACCACTGTTCAATTCCTCACGTATACGTTCGAATATAAGTATGTTAGCATCTACCGACATAGCGATAGTAAGCACAATACCTGCTATACCCGGCAATGTAAGTACAGCGCCAAGCGATGCAAGAATACCCAGTACAAAAAACACGTTCACTAACATGGCTACGTCTGCAACACGGCCAGCCTGGTTATAATACAGGGCCATGAATACAAGCACAAGGAACAGAGCCGCTAAAAAGGAAACAAGCCCCGAGTGGATAGATTCTTTACCCAAGGTAGGACCTACTATACTTTCTTCTACAATATGTGCAGGAGCGGGTAACCTACCTGCTTTTAATATGTTAACAAGATCGTCTGCCTCACGTACGGTAAAGTTACCGGTAATAGAAGATCGTCCGCCCGATATCTCATTTTGAACTGTGGGGAAAGAATAGACACTATTATCCAGGACAATGGCAATGCTCTTGTCTATATTAGATTTGGTAAGCCTTCTCCATGTTTGAGCCGCCTGTGGCGTCATGGTCATAGATATGCTAGGATGGCCATTGCCTTGTTGTTCAAACTCTTTACGGGCATCAGTAATAATATCTCCGAACAGGGGTGATTTGCCATCCCTGGTAGTAACCTTTATGGCTACCAGCTCAAGGAAAAGTCCGGCTTTATCAAAAGCTTTTACTGACCAATAGAATCTTAGGTTGGATGGAAACACTGAAGACACACCCGGCATTTCCAGGTACCTGTCTATCTTGGCTGTGTCTGTAATCCTGGCAGTACCTATAACAGGTCCTTTTGTAAGGGTTGCCTCTTTGCTGTTTTGGTCAGCTTGCTGAACAGAAGGACGCAGGTATGCAAACAATGGGTTCTTTTTTTGGAAGCTTGCGAATGAAGTATCAGAAGGCTTGCCGGGAGTATTTAGCTTTCCTTTAGAAGAGTCTCCGTTAGCTTCTTTATTCAACTGTTCAGAAAGAGAAAGTCCCTTTTTGGCTTTTGTTGAATCATTAGATGCCATTTTACCACTTGCAGAATCGCCTTTTGCCGCGGTGCTATCATTCTTTTTAGCACTTGAATCTGCTTTGGTAATATATAGTATGCTTGAAAGACGTTGGTTCGCTTGTGTTAAAAATGGATATATATCCTTGTTTTCATAAGTTTCCCAAAATTCCAGGTCAGCTGTTCCTTGCAGGAGTTTCCTAACACGTTCCTTATCGCTTACACCGGGTAGTTCTACTAATATTCTTCCGGAACCTGGCAGCAATTGTATATTAGGTTGGGTAACGCCAAACTTATCAATACGTACCCTTAATGTCTTTTCAGCAGTTACAATAGCATCTTGTACGCGATCCTTTATTACCTTAATAACTTGTTCGTTGGTAGCGCTGTAAGGAATTACATCGCGCAATTCAATGGTTTGAAAATAAGTAGCAAGCTTACCGCCCGGGTTTAGTTGTTGAAAGGCATCTCCAAAAAGATCTACAAAGCCACGGGTGGAGGTCATGTGTTTCTCCATTGCCATGCTGATGGCCTTGTTAAAACCAGGATCATTATTATTGTCTGACATCTTTTTAATAATGTCAGCTTCAGAAATTTCGAGGGTTACGTTCATACCTCCGCGAAGATCGAGCCCGAGATTTATGCTTCTCTCTTTGCAATCTTCATAAGTAAAATCAAGCAGGGGATAAACCGGCTTACCCTTGATGGAATCCATGAACTCATCGTTGGCATGTATTTGCACAGAATCCAAGAAGAACCTTTGCTTTACAGTATCGCCCTTAGCATAATTTTTTGCAGCTTGCAAAATACCGGGACGGCTGGCAAATTGTTGAGAGAACTCTTTCGCCTGATCTTCGGTTTGAACAGAAAAATATGTGAACGAAAAATAATATATACACGCTAACGCTAAAAGTATAGCAAATACTCTGATGATTCCTTTGTTTTGCATTGTCTACTAAATTTTGGGTGGCAAATATAGAAAAATATTGTTAGGGCACAGTATGTAAATAGCTTTGCCTGAAGGTCAAATAATCGCTATTTGTGCGCTAAATGGTAAAGGGTGAGCTCTTCTACCGGATAGGGCAGTATTTTACCTACTGTTATTCCCTTGCCTGCAGCCACTTTCTTAAGTATATCGGAATAATGAAAAGCAATGGAGCCCACAAAATGCACAGGCCTGGCATTGTAATTCGGATAACGGCAAACATATTTTTTCATAAAGGTATCCAGGCATTCCTCTATTATACCGGTAATGTAGGCGCTTTCTCTGTGTTCGCCCATAAAACGGCTAAACGAGGCCAAAAAACGGGCGGCAAGCGGTTTTTCGTACACCCGCTTGTATATTTCCTCTTTGGTAAGCCTAAAGGTGGTTTCAAAGTCCGACTTTATATCATCGGGCATTTCACGGTTAATATACCCGGAAAGAAGGCTTTTGCCCATGTGGGCCCCGCTGCCTTCATCGCCCAATATATAACCCAGCCCCCCCAGCGCGTTTACTATCTTTTTACCATCATACAGGCAGGTGTTAGACCCTGTGCCGAGTATACATATTATTCCTTCCAAATCTCCGCAGGTAGCCCGGGCCGCTCCAATTATATCGTGGTCCACCACTACGATGGCAGAAGGGAAGCAATCCATCAGTGCATCTTTAACAAGGGCGCACTTTTCTTTGCTGGAACAACCGGCGCCATAAAAGAAAATGCGGCTAATCGTTGCTTCTTTAGGAAAGTGAGAAATAAGGTGGGCGCTTATCTCTTCTATTATCTCTCCGTGAGACTTATAAAATGGATTGAGGCCATCGGTAAGAAAATGATGTATTTTTTTGTTCCCGTCAACCAGCCTCCATGCTGTTTTGGTGGAACCACTATCTGCAATTAATAACATTCTAGTAACATTGTAATTTTAGTTTTGTAAAACTCAACAATACAAAAATGATAAAAAGACTGACATTCGCTTTTGTTTTTATTCTTCTTCCTTCAATAATATTCACAGGCTGCGACCAACTGGGTCATAACAATTCACCCGGTAAGCCTAAACTGGTCATTGGTATTGTGGTAGACCAGATGCGCTATGACTATCTTACCCGTTACATAAATAAATATGGTAAGGGAGGATTTAAACGCCTCCTTAAAGAAGGTTTTTCATGCAGAGATGCTGAATACAATTACGTTCCTACCTACACTGCACCAGGGCATACTTCTATATACACAGGCACAACACCCAGCGTACACGGTATGATAGCTAACGAGTGGTTTGACAGAAAACTTAACCGCATGAGCTATTGCGTGGAGGATACCGCTACAAAAACAGTGGGCAGCACTTCGAACGAAGGTGCCATGTCGCCCCGCAAAGAACTTACATCTACCATTGGCGACCAGCTCAAATTATCTGATAACGGAATGAGTAAGGTTATAGGTATATCTCAAAAAGACAGGGCTTCTATATTACCTGCCGGCCATAGTGCCAATGCTGCTTACTGGCTAGATGGCCTCTCGGGCAACTGGATAACAAGCACCTATTATATGAAGGAATTGCCGGCATGGGTTAAAAGCTTTAACGCGGAAGGAAGAGCGCAAAAATACCTTAGCCAGCCCTGGACAACTCTTTTACCTATAGAGGAATACACAGAAAGCATGAAGGATGATAACCCTTATGAAGGTTTATATAAGGGAGAAAAAAGTCCGGTATTCCCACATGATCTTCCTGCTTTAATGGGACAAAACGGAGGATGCGAATTGATAAAGACAACACCTTTTGGAGATGATATCACCACCGATTTTGCTATTGAAACCATTAAAAATGAAAAAATGGGCAAGGGCTCTGTTACAGACATGCTCACCATAAGTTACTCATCTACAGACTACATTGGGCACATGTATGGTACACTTGCCATTGAAACAGAAGATACTTATTTAAGACTAGACAGAGATTTGAGCAGGCTTCTATTATTCCTGGATGATTATTTGGGCAAAGACAATGTGCTCATATTTCTTACGGCAGATCATGGAGCAGCGTTAAACCCACAGTACCTTGAAGACCAAAATATACCTGCAGGATATGCCGATAATTGGCAGATAGTTTCGCGGATAAAACAATACCTGATCCAAAAATATGGCAGCGAATTATTATTAGAATTCACCAACCAGCAATGTTATTTCGACCGTAAAAAAATAGCGGAAAAAGGAATTAATATGGATACTTTAGAGAAAGAAGTTGCTTTGGTGGCAGCCAAATGTGATGGTGTAGAAAGAGCCATACCTGCTTATCTTATAGATGACTGCGGTAATGATTTTATTGCAAAAAAAATACGGAACGGATATTACCCAGGCCGATCGGGTGATGTAATTATTAATCTATTGCCACAGTATATTATATATGGCAAAACAGGTACTACACACGGTGCCCCTTATATTTATGATGCCCATGTTCCCATGATATTTTACGGAGGTATGGTAAAAAGCGGAGCTTCTGATGAAGAGGAACCTATAACAAACATTGCGCCTACAGTTGCAGATTTGATGCATGTTTCGTACCCTGATGGCTGCACCGGACATCCTGTTAAACTTATTAAATAAGTGTTTTGTCGTTAAATTTCATTTTTCTGACAAAAAAATTTTACTTTTGGTCTGCTAATTTTGGCATCAAAGATGAAGAAAATAAACCACCACTTGTGTTTCTTAAAAACAGGGAAACTTAGCCTGAATATATTTACAATTCTTTTTATTTCGTTCTTATTTATTCCACGCGTTAAAGCTCAAGCCCCTCAACCAGGAGTGCCTGAATCTCCTGAAAAGATCCACTTTCGTCAGCTTTTTACACAAGGTAACCTTATGATGAGCGAAAATTTTATTGATTCAGCTCTTCAAACATTTCTTGTGCTTTATCCTTTAGATACAAGCGATGCCAATGTGTGCTATTTTATTGGACAACTTTATATGCTTACCGAGGCACATAAGGCACAAGCCCTGCCTTACTTAAGGACAGCAGCCAGACGTGTGAACGATAAATATCTTCCCGATGATCCATACGAAAAGCAGGCTCCGCCCAATGCTTACTATTACTTAGCGCGCGCCCAGCACCTCAACTACCAGTTCGATACCGCAATTGACAACTTCATTAAATTTAAAAATTTACTTGAACTTACAGATACCAGGAGAAAAGACATTGACTACTGGATAACATGCTGCAATAACGCAAAAGGGTTTGTTGAATCGCCAACAGATTGCAAAGTGGTAAACCTGGGTGACAGCATTAACAGCAGATATCCTGATTACAGCCCGGTTATTACTGCAGATGAGCAGGAAATAATGTTTACTTCTCGCAGGCCGAACGCACTTGATTCAACCAAAGATATAAACGGCAGGTATTACGAGGACATCTGGATGTCGTATGCAAAACCAAATATGCAGGGATGGACAACAGCCGAGAACTTAGGATCGCCACTTAATACTCCGGGCAATGAAGCTACCATTTCTCTATCTCCTGATGGACAAGAACTTATTTTGTACAGGGAGGGAGAGCAGGGCAATGGCAATATATATGCAAGCAAGCTTAGAGGCTACCAGTGGTCATACACTCAATTCATTGATTCGGCAAATACAGGAATCGTGAATGGTTCTTCCTGGAATCCTAGCGCATGCCTAAGCCCGGATAGAAAAACTCTTTTCTTTTCGAGCAACAGACCCGGCGGACTTGGCGGTACGGACTTATACGAAGTACATATAGGCGATGATGGAAAATGGGGTGACCCTGTTAACATGGGCCATACTATTAACACAGAATATGATGAAGATGCTCCTTTTATGCATCCTGATGATTCGACTTTTTTCTTTAGCTCCAAAGGGCACAATACCATGGGAGGCTTTGACGTATTTATGGCCAGGGAAAATCCGGATGGACAATGGGGGCATCTAAAAAATATGGGATACCCTATCAATACACCCGATGATGATATTTACTTTAAAGTTTCTGCCGACGGCAGAAGAGCTTATTACACATCCACAAGGCCTGGAGGGTATGGAGAAAGAGATAATTACGAAGTATTTTTCAAAGATCCTTTACCCGTGCAACCAGTGGCCGTGCTGGTAGGTTACATTATTACTCCGGACAATGGTGGCCGCTTGCCTAATGATATAACTGTGGTAAGCAGTGGAGTGAATGGAAGTTATTCTACAACCGCAAGTGTAAATCCACGAACAGGAAAATTTTTACAGGTTCTTCGCCCCAATCAAAATTACAACATATCCATAAATACCCAAGGACATAAGGTATTTAACCAAAAGTTTTTCCTGCCTTCAGATAGTTCTTATCATAATCTTTCCAGGGCTTTCTTCCGGACTAAAATTATCTTAGGAGACACCACTAATGTATTTGTTCCAAAAGGAACCATGCTTGCATCTTCGAATACAGGCAAGGTTGCCGGTGTAAAAATGACAGGCAGGATGCTTTTAAATAACGACCCTGTAGAACCCCTGTCGAATATGCCCATGTTGTTGCTGGATGACAAAGGCCATGTTTTAAAGACCGGCTTAACAAACAGCGATGGCTTCTTTTCATTTGATAGCCTTACCCCGGACAATAATTACATAGTAAAGGCTGATCTTAAAGACAGTAAACTAAAGCATTTAAAGCAACTTTATCTTCTTAATTCTAATGGCACAATAGTTCGTAATTATGATGAGAATGAAAAGAAGGCATACTTGTATCACAACTTGCCGACCGATTTGACAAGTTTACCTGAATTGGCGATAGCGCATCCTGTTGCAGTTGCAGAGACTGCTAATAATACCGCAGATGAAACACCTACTGTATCCTCTGCAAACAACCCTGATTTTACAAGATATTTTGGCTATAATACCGCTGATGTGTCAGCAAATGATGCAGGTTTTTCCGCCCTTATTGATAAAATAGCATCTAAGGCTGCTGCGGGTTCCGTGCATATTTCTATACAAGGAAGCGCTTCAAAAGTACCTACCACATTATTTTCTTCCAGTAATAAATCCTTGGCATCCAGCCGTTCCAAGACCACAAAAGATGTTATATTAGATGCTTTAAAAGCAAAACAAGTAGATATTTCAAAGGTAAATGTCCAACTTGAATCAGCAGTTAAAGGCCCCAATTATGAGCACGACGCGAAAGATGAGTCGAAATATCAAAAATTTCAATACGTCAAAGTATACGTTCGTTAACTTTGTCTTAAACTTTCCATCTTGAAGCGAATATTTACCTTATTGGTATTACTTACATCTGTTATGCTTGTTCGTGCCCAAAAAGGGGGCAGTAAATCGAGCAGTGAAGGAGTGCGTTCTCTTTTTACCCAGGCCAGCCTTATGATGAGCGAGCATTATAACGATTCCGCCCTGAAAACATGGAAGGCTCTTTATAGGATGGATTCAACCAATGCCAATTTTGCTTTCTTTTTAGGGCAGATGTATCTCCAAACCTCAGCTCATAAAGCAGAAGCCTTGCGTTACCTAGAAAGAGCAGCCTCGCATATTGCTGCTAAGTACATACCTGACGATGCTTATGAAAAAAGCGCTCCGCCTCTTGCTTATTACTACTTTGGCCGCGCCCTTCATCTCAATTATCAGTTTGCCGATGCTGTGGTGAATCTTAACCTCTTCAAAAAGCTTCTTTCAAAAAATGATTCCCGCCAAAAAGATATAGACTACTGGGTGAATTGCTGCAATAATGGAATGGCATTGATGCAGGATAAGGTTCTTTGTAAGATAACCAATGTGGGCGACAGCATCAATAGCATTTATCCTGACTACGATCCCACCATAACTGCCGATGAGCAGGAAATGATCTTCACCACCAGAAGGCCTGGAGGCATGAATGAAACCGGGGCAGCCAAAGATTCTAACGGGTTTTATAATGAAGATATTTACATATCGTACGCTAAACCCGATGGCAGTTGGACACTTGCTAAAAGCATCAGCAATACGGTTAATACCCCAGGTAATGATGCTTCAGTTTCCCTTTCGCCCGATGGGCAACAACTGATCATATTCAGAGATAACACACAGGGCGGAGGCACTTTATTTGCAAGTACTTTAAGGGGAACCCAATGGAACTATCCTCAGCCTATTGATTCTGCTAACCCGGGCGTTGTAAACAGTGGCGCTTATAACCCCAGTGCCTGCCTGAGTCCTGATCAAAAGACACTTTATTTCGCGAGCAAAAGAGCCGGAGGGCTTGGAGGAACCGATCTATATAAAATAAATCTTATGGACAGCGGTGGCAAATGGGGCGCTCCTGTTAATCTTGGTCCTACTATCAATACAGAATACGATGAAGACGCACCCTTTATACACACAGATAATTCCACTATGTTCTTCAGTTCAAAAGGCCATAATACTATGGGCGGTTTCGACATTTTCAGTGCCCAGATAGATTCTAACGGACAATTTAGCAATGTTAAGAACATGGGATATCCGATAAATACCCCCGATGACGATACCCACTTCAGTCTTTCACCGGATGGCAAAAGAGCTTACTATAGCTCCATACAGCCTGGCAGCCTTGGTGAAAAAGATATCTACCAGGTTCTGTTCGCAGTGCCATTCCCCGTGCAAAGGGTTGCAGTACTTGTTGGTTATATAAAAACTCCTGATGGCAGCCAGTTACCTAACGACATAGTTGTAAAAACCGGTCCGGTAAAAAATCCGGGTACTTCTAAAACCAGGGTCAATCCTACAACCGGTAAGTTTTTGCAAGTGTTGCACGCTAACAGAACTTACAATGTGGTAATATCCACCCAAGGCAAAGATGTGTTCAACCAGAATTTTTACCTGCCTTCCGACAGTTCTTATATTAATCTTTCACGCGCATTCTTCAGAACCACTATAACATTGGGTGATACAAGCAATGTGTTTGTGCCTAAACCAAAAGTTCCTGTTGCCACTATGGCTGGACAATTACTGCTTAATGATGTGCCGGCCCAGCCAGTAGCTAATATGAGCATACAACTGGTAGATGCCAAAGGAAATGTTTTGCAAACTACGATGACCAACGCGGATGGCCATTTTTCATTCGAAAAGCTGCCAGAGGATAAAAGCTATGGCTTATCTATTACTACCACCGACCCTAAGCTTAAGCACCTTAAAAAATTATACCTGGCAAACTCAAAAAGTAAGATCGTACGTACTTTCGATGAACAAAAGGAGGATGCCTATCTCTACCATGATCTGCCTGCCAACTTGGATATCTTGTCTGAAATGACAAGGATAACCGCTATCCCGCCCAAGCCCATAAGAATAGTATCGCCAGACGCTGATTACATTGAGTACTTTAAATATAATGCTGACCAGAACAGTCAAAAAGAAAGCAGCATGAATGCGCTCGTGACTAAAATAGCTACCAAGCTTTTAAAAGATACCGTTCTGCTTTCTATTGAATCGAGCGCTTCTAAGGTCCCCACCGGATCAGAATTTGCTAACAGTAATAAAGTACTTGCGGATAAAAGAGCCCAGGCTACCAAAAAAGCCATCATTGCAGCGCTTAAACTTCGCAAAGCAAAATACACAAAATTGAAATTTGAAATAACATCAAATGTACAAGGCCCTGATTATGCTGAGGATGCACAGGATCAGGATAAGTACCAGAATTTTCAGTATGTAAAAGTGTTCATTAAATAAATCGCCATGAAAAAAATATTTATTCTTACTATAGGTTCATTTTTCGCTTTGCAGATAAATGCGCAAACCACTCAGAGTAATGCAAAACTAACGCCTCATAAATCTATAGCTGCGGTAATGTCTGCCGATAGATCAAAAATGCTTTGTAAACCATGGAAGCTTGACTCCACTGAAGAATTTGGTGTAATACATGCTCCCAATGCCAAGGAAAAAACTGACGGAGTAACGTTTATGGCAGATGGCACTTACTTTATCACATCTGAAGGCACGGCCGCTACAGGCACCTGGAATGGAACAGGCAATCCTTATATTAATACTTCTACAGGTACACCGGCTGTTAAAATGATGTATAAGATCATTTCACTAGTAGACAACAAGCTTGTACTGGAATACCAAACGGTAGACCTTATCAGGATTCAATACGTCTATTCTCCGAAATAATAAGGATTATTAGCTTGTTGGGCTAAAGCCCGATTGTTTTCTTCCTATTTATTCACGACCTAAAGATCGTGGCAATTTAGAGAACACTAATTTCAGTGATTTACGATAGCCCCGACTTTCAAGTCGGGGAAATCATATCGTGATTTATTTAAGGGCTTTAGCCCAATACCCTTTACTTAGCCACCAAAATTACTTCGTCCCCTCTTTCTTCATGGGAGGCTGCTTAGGAGCCTTAAGGCTTTCAAAATAGGTCTTTGCCTGAACGTTGTTTGGGTCTAAAGCAAGGGCCCTTTTGTAATAATTTTCAGTGTTTTCTTTGTCTTTTTGCAGGTAATAGTAATACGCTATATACGTATATGCTTCAACTAAATCAGTTTTATTTCGTATAGTATCTGCACCCACTTTTTGAGCATATTGCTTGTAGTATGGCACAGCTAAGCCCTGTGTGGTTAAAGAATCGATGAGAGAATTGCTTCTGGCCCTCCATAAATATCCCAATGGGAGGTCTGCCATGTACTTTGTTATTACGGCAAAAGCAGAATCAGCTTTTTGATATTGCCGGCTGGAATAAGCGGCCCTGCCCAGTGCATTATAGTCGTTAACGGTTGGTTGTGGCAAGTTCGTACGAACCTGGAAGTATTTAACAGCCTGAGCATACTTGCCATCTTTAAAATAAATGTTCCCAATCTGCGAATAAAGTTCACCTACATCCGAAGAAGTATCCTTTTGCAAGGCCTGCTTCAGTTTTTCTACTGCAAGTGAATCCTGTCCTACTTTAGAAAGCAGCTTGCCCTGGTAAGCATAGTCAGAAGGCAAGGTCTTCATATTTGCAATGGTAGCTTTTGCAAAAAACTTATTCATATTGGTTATTCCATCTTTGTAATTGCCTGTTTCATATTGAGAATATGCCATCAGCCTGTAAAGAATAATATCATTTGTATCCTGCACCAATACCTTTTGAAGTTCAGAAATAGCATCCGGATATTTTTTAGCAAGGAACAGGAAAGAAGCATAGCGTATCCTTGCATTGATGGCATCGTTCAGCTGAAGATATTTTTTGTACTGGGCTATGGCATCATCAAATCTTTGTGCGGCTTCAAGCATCTCAGCTTTTTCTCTATAAGCCGGCGCAAAAGTAGAGTCTATCTGGGTGGCCTGCTGGAAATACTGGTAAGAAAGATCATAGTTCCTTGCTCTGGAATATAACTGACCCAACCTGAGAGTGCCTAATGCACTTTTAGGATTGATCGTTGTAGCCTTTTCATAATAAGTAACTGCATTCGACCCATCGTTACGCGCCAGGTAAGCATCGCCCATATCGATACAGATGTCGGCATTATTAGGCTCCAGCAAAACAGCCTGGTTAAGAAGATCTATGGCACTTCCTATATCTTTACTCGGAGCATTTATATAAGCCTCTGCTATCTTATCAAGCACTATGGCATCTTTAGACTTAGACAGCACCTTTGCCTTATAAAAATTATCTATCGCATCTTTACCATCATTGCTGTACCATTGTACTTTTCCAAGACCTACATAGTTAAGCGCATTGGTAGCATTTAAGGTAATTCCCCTTTGATAATTTGCTTTTGCCGAGTCCATCTTACCCCAGTCAAAAAAGTTCTCTCCTTCGTAAAAATAAAGTTTGCCATTGGCAGGATCACCAGAGATAAGTACCCTGAAAGCTTTATCAGCTTTTTCGAACTGCTCATTACGGGTTAGCTTTATCGCCTGCTCCAGATTTTGACTGTGGGCATATAGGTTGACAAGTATTCCTGTGGCAAGGATAAAATATTTTGTTCTAAAAGATGCTCTCATATTATAGAATTGTTTGGGAGGTTCAAAGGTAACAAGATTTACGTTTTACAGAATTCAGCAAATAGGGAAGCGAAGATAATATACTAAGCTAAAAGGCCTATTACTATTGGACTTTTTAAGGAATTTTAACTAAAAATGCAGATCATGGCTGGGCATGCGTGCTGGCAAAAGACCTTCCCGGTAAATAATACGTTCACCTTTATTGCTGGTTACAAAGGCCAAAAAGCCACTTCCGAGGCCGGTATATGGTTCGCAGCTTATTATATAAATATCCCGGCACAATGGATATTGCCCATTTTCTAAGCTCTCTAAACCAGGTTGATAAAAATCTGCAGCATTTGCGCTTTCCTTCGCTGAGATGGCAACTACCTTAATATTTGCAAGAGCTTTGGTAACAGTGGAATCGTATACATTACTTATCCTGTTCAACCCTATTACCCCCAAAGCATTTACATTTTTGCTTACATAGTTTATCACTTCATCACTGTTATGCAGGGCAAAGCAATAGGATGGAAATTTACTGCCGTTTAACAAGTTCTGCTGTATGTACCTTGAATTACCCGAGCCTTCATGGTCGAAAACCACACTAATCGCATCTTGTTGTTTACCACCTAATTGTTGCCAGTTATTTATTGTGCCTGCAAAAATTGCTTTTATCTGCTCTACAGACAACAAAATATCGGGGTTATTGTTGTTTACAATAAATGTAATGGCATCTGTAGCAATTTTAACCTGTTCAGGTACGAATTGCCTGTCTTTAAAATAGGTTTCTTCAGATGGGCTTAATTTTCGGCTTGCAACTATAAGTCTTACAGAATCACTTCTCAGCATTAAAAAAGCTGAATCTTCCGGCTTATAAACAGGACGAATTACAGCGTTATGATAGAGCATCCGGTAAACGTTCACCTCTGCCTTCGTAAGCGACATCAATTCATCGTCTGAAGCGATGCATATATTACCGGAAGTTGGAGTATCCTTTTCTTTTGTACCTGATGACTGCCCGCAGGACACTGCGAACAAGGCGATAAAATAAATTGCGACTCTGGAATGGGCGCGCATCATGCAATTTATAAGCTATCCATTACTTTCTTCCCTGAACTCTTTATACTTTTTATAAAACATAAATGCCCTGAAAATACCATAGACTATTATAACAACTCCCACTAAAACACGCACTGAAGGCTCCATACCAAAAGTGAACCGACCGGCAGTAAGCATTAAACCCACCACAAGGTAAAAGATTGAAAACGTTCCGCCGATAAATAGATAAGCAACCTTAAGAAACGAGCCTGCTGCCACGTTACCTCAGGTTGAAGTTGATAGGGAGGTTAAATTGTACACGCACAGGGTGACCGTTTTGCATTCCAATCTTCCAGGCGGGCATATGAGAAACAACTCTTATAGCTTCTTTATCAAGGCCCGGGCCTCCGGGTACGCCTCTCAATAGTTTAACACCCGTAACTGTGCCGTCCTTTTCTACTACAAAAGTAACATACACTTTCCCGGTAATGCCTGCTTCTTTTTCTACTTCAGGATATTGAATGTGATCGTTCATATACTTACCCAAGTCGCCGTTGAATGAAGGCATCTGTTGTACCACGGTAAACACCTGGTTGGCATTAGGGTCGCCAATTACAGCACTGCTGGCAATAGGAGCCAATATAGTATCCTTTCCTTTTTGGTTTTGCGTTCCTACGTTAGTTACAGCTACCTCATGTACTGTAGGCGGAGGTATGGTATCTAATACTTGCTTGGCTATCACGGGAGGTGTTACCCTTAACTCGTTAATAAGCGGCTTTGGTGGTGGCGGCGGTGGCGGTGGCGGTGGTGGTGTATTGGGGTTAAGCGGTGGTGGTGTTGTAAGATGCACTGTAATATTTCTTACCTCATCGTTAGCTTTGTGCGACCCTATTGCCTTTATAATAAGAGGCATGCTGATAGAGACGATGCCAAAGCCAACTGCTATACCCAAAGCAATTAAAAGAGACCTCTGGTATGTACTGCGCACCAAAAAGGCTCCATATTCCTTGAATCTTCCTTCAAAGACCACTTCATTACGGCCTTCGCTCGTAACGTCATTCCAGCCAGCTGTTATTTTTTTGGCCATTTCCTATTTAATATTGTGCTTGGTATTATAATCCTTTATCACATTATTCTCCGCCGGTGATGCATCAATTAAAGCATATTTATCTACGTCGCATATGTTCATCTCATCGAGCATACTAATAACATTTACATACTTTGCGAGCGAGTCGGTTTTTATGATCACGAACAATGCAAGCTTATCACCTTGCACCTTCTGTTTCATCTTTTCGTATGTGGTATCATTCACCTGCTTATTCTGATGCTCGGCATCTATAGGCTTCAACGCATTTACCACGAAGTAGTTCCTGTCGAAAATAACTTTACGTATTCCATTATCCGAAAAATCGCTGAGCTTAATATTGTTGCTGTCAGGGTTCTGGTTAAGTGAACCATTGTAATAATAAACCTTGTTATTACCGCTTAAAATCACTGTTAGCGCCAGTGTATCTTTGATCTTGGTAGAATCGTTTGTTTTAACTGGGGGAGTAAGTTCAATAACCTTGGGCTTGCTAAAGGTAGTGGTGAGCATAAAAAAGGTAAGCAGCAAAAAGCCAAGATCCACCAATGGGGTCATGTCTATACGAGTAGGGAGCTTCTTCGCTCTCTTTTTCTGGTGATGCCGCCCACCGCCTCCGCCGCCTTCCGTGTTTACATCTGCCATTTTACTTAGCCTTCATTTTCATGCTGGTTATTAAGTCGAAATGCTGTATCCCTGCCTTTTGGCATATATCTATTACCTGCTTTATTACTTTATATTTTGCATTACCATCGGCTTTAATTGCAAAGCGAGGTATGTTAACGTTCTGTCCTGCTGATTTTTTTGCATTGTAATCAGAAAATGCCGCACTGTTGCCATAGGTAACCCAATCAAGTAATTCATCATGCGGAACAGAATCAATAGGTATACCTTTGGTTTGAGTATTCATTACTTTTCTTTCCGTTTCACCTGCATCTACATAAGCCCTTATTTGTGTGAATGGCTGGCCAAATGCACCCATTACAGAAAACCTGAAAATTTCTTCGTCGGTAACAGGCCCTATGGCCGGAACGCTTTTTGCAAGAGTGCTTAGCAAAGCTGCACGAGCATCCTTGCCATCCATATCGTAAAACACACGGCCTGCACTATCTATATTGATTGTAGTAGCGTTATCAGGCAATTTAGTTTGTGATAAGGAAAAAGGAATGGTTACTGTTACCGGCTCATCTGGCCTGAACTTGGTGGTGAGCATGAAAAAGGTAACCAGCAAAAATGCCAGATCCACCATGGGTGTCATGTCAATAGAAGGACTGCTGCGGGGGAGCTTTACTTTAGGCATTTCCTGGAATATCGAATATTGAACAAAGAATTAAGAATTCCGAAATTGTTAATTGTCAATTGCTAATTATTAATTGCTTGTTATTCCCTTTCTTTATGCGTAGCTGAATAAGTCTGAACAATGCTGAATCCTGCTTCGTCCATGCCATAGGTAAGAGAATCTATAAGTGTGTTGAACAGGTTATAGAATACTATACCGAGGGCTGCAGCACCGATACCCAAAGCTGTGTTAACAAGCGCTTCTGATATACCGCTTGCAAGACCAATAGCATCAGGAGCGCCTGCCTGTGAAAGTGCGGCAAACGCTTTTATCATACCAAACACTGTTCCTAACAGACCTACCAGTGTAGATATAGAAGCGCAGGTAGATATGATAACCAGATTTTTAGATAGCATAGGCAGTTCAAGAGCAGTAGCTTCTTCCAAAGATTTTTGAATAGCAGCTACCTTAGCCTCTTTATCCAGGTTGGTTTCTTTTTCAACCTGTCCGTATTTCACAAGGCCGGAACGAATTACATTGGCTACAGAACCTCTTTGCTTATCGCATTCGGTAATAGCTTCGCTTATATTTCCGGTAGAAAGCAGTTCTCTTACTTTCCTTACAAAAGCTTCAACAGAACCATTGCCTTTTGCACGCATGATGGTCATCAACCTTTCTATAGAGAAGGTGAGAACAATAAGTAAGATACCTATCAATAGTGGCACAATAACACCACCTTTATACATTTGACCCAGCAGATCAGTTGGCTTTCCTTCATTGGTACCACCTTCAAAATTGCCGCCGGCACCCAATACAAAATGATAGATTATCCAGCCTACAAAGATGGATGCTACTATTACCAAAGGGGCAAAAGCGGGGATGTTCATCTGTTTTTTTTCCTGTGTCATATTTTTTGAATTGAAGGTGAGAATTTACTGTTTTATATTTTATTGTTGATTAACCTTATTTAATCTCATTTATTGCGAGGGGACAAATATAAAAAAGATTATTTATGCAAACACATGCGTTTATTTTTAGTGGATTTTGATCAGTAATTAAGCTCTTTTGTATTTATTGATCTTATACTACAAATGCAAACTTTGAGCCTGTAACACCATATAATTATTCTTCCCGCTCACCACCTGGTAAACAAAAGCAACTGCATACATATGGGCCATATTCCAATATCTTGCAGCAACTTGTGGTGGTTTGCTAACAACTGCACTATTGTATGCAAATGACTTTGTATTGGCATAGGCATAATGTTTTGCTTGTGGTAATGAATTAGCAACCAGGGAATCACCAAAGCCGAAGCCACCATCGTTTATAGCTGTTCTAAAGGTCATGCGTTTAAGGTAATATTGAACATTGTGCTGTACACTGTCCTGCCAATCGTATATGCTGTCTTCCACCAAACCGACCACCAAGAAATACTTTGTACCTGCAACAGGAGATAAGAGGGTTGTTGTAATTGACATGGATACAGTGCTTACAGGAGGAGCATACAAACTATCTACAATATGTATTTTTGCTGTAGGCGGAGTACTTATAAGAGAATCAAAAGGGGCTGCCATTCCACTGGAAAATACATTAGGGCTACCAGGACTGCCATTAAAATATAATCGATCTACCATAACCTCCGGCATCCCGTTGATATCTCCATTTATAAAAGTAAGGTTCCATTCACTGTCTGCAGATGCAATGTAATTATTCCCATATGCAGTGTCAGGAAGACCTTGCGCAAGATAAGCACCCTTAGAAGCTGCTTTAGCTAAAGTGGTGGCATTATTTTGTATCATCACGATCTGCGTTGGGTGAGCGCTTACTAAAGCTTCACATTGGATAGCCGCCGCAGGACAATTAGTGCATAAATGGCCGGTATAGTCTTCAACCAGTACCCTTATTAAATTATCACTGGCGGCAGTAGTGCTATCAACCCTTGTAAGTCCAGAGGTTGGTATCTTAACATTACCGCTATTCGATATGAACGGGTTATCTATTTTATCGCAGGAATATATGGCAATACTTATAAGCACAGCCATAAAGAAAATCTTACGCATAAAAGAATATTTAAAACCTAAGTTATGCAATTTACCCATATCAAAAGCTATTGGTAATAGATAAAGTAAAGCCGTCGGAGGCAGGTATTTCTCTGCACACACCACCTACACATAATATACCCGCACGGGTTTTACCATAGCCCAGGCTAATGCGAAGGGCATTATGCGTGTATCCACCAGTTACGGTAATATAGTGCAGTCTTTCAGCTGCTACAGGGTCGCCGTAATTATATTCATCAAAAGCGCCAAGAAACCAATCGGAGCCAAAGTTAAATTCAGCAAGTCCGTATGCCCAGCTACCCTGGTCCTGCTGAGTATAAAGCTCTTGTGCTTCTACGTGCAGGGTATGGCTTGAGGAAATGCGCCAGTAAGCATCTAATACACCAATATTAGCATGTATGGTAGCAAAGCCGGTTTCATCCTGCACTACATCCTTGTTATACACCTCGTTGCAATATTGGGCTATCATCCTGAATTTAGGTGAAAACTTATGCTTGAGTTCTATGGTAAGATTATCGAAATAAGTTGTCTTGCCTATTCCAAAAAAGCTGGATGTATAACCCTGGCGTGTTGTAGTTAAATCATTCAGGGTTGTTGTATCTAATGAATTAATGGCGCTATACTCCACATCAATATCGGTGCCATAGTGTCCGCCCAAAGGGCTGCCTTTAGGTAGTGTGTATCTTACTTCTCCGTCTACTCCCATTTCCCCGGTAGGTTGAGTTGCATAGGGATAAAATTCCATCAGTGCATAGGTTTCATCGCGTGGCAAAGCAGGCAGGTAATTTATATCCAGATCGTTTTTAACAGCAGCACGGTCCGATTTAAAGTCCATGTTATCAATTCGTTCTCCTGTAAGTTCTATAGAAAGACCCTTTTGGGCATAGCTTGCCTTTGCTATCAGCCCCTGGCCAGGGTTATACAGGTAATTATTTACCGCGGAAGGATCATTTATTTTGTATGAGTATTCTGAATAAAGACTGAAACCACCGTTGGTAATAGTTATTCTTCCTGCACCTGCACCCACATTCTGCGGGAAATTATAAATTGGGTCATCCGAAACCTGGTATTTGCTAACAAAACTGCCTCCAATTATAATTTTGGTTTTCACACTGTCCCAGCCAGGTATAAGCTCATTTAAATGTATTTCTCCATCGGCTCCTCGCACTATGCCCGCTCCTTCTGTCCAATAATAACGCTGGTGCCCTATCACTCCTTTAATATAGATTCCCTTGTATGGATTATACAACCAACGCACACCATCTATAGAGTTATCAATGCCCAAAGAATAGTTCCAGTAAGAACGAAGTACCATACCACTCCCAAACTGCTCGTAAAAATTACCCGCGGTAATGCTCATGGTCGAATCTGTATACTTTATATACTTGTTAGCAATGCCCTGGCCATCGTAGCGTGAATCGTATCCCTGTATAGCATTTTCATAAGCTTCGTAACGCACCCCGGCAGAAATACGCCCGTTGGTATAATCTAATTGGGCATAGGTGTTAAGGTCCATTTTTTCAGGTACACTGGGGGCCCCGATAAGCGAATCCTTTTTGTAGGTCTGGGCATCAATTTCAACACTGCCATGCAGCTGGCCCGGGCCGCTTAGTATTTGCGCCTTAATAACAGCAGTTATGCCGATAAAGAATAAAACAAGTATTTTTTTCAACTGTATTTATTATTTGTGTTTCGTGTCCAGTTCTTTTAGAGCAGCGAATATTTTATCTTCATCCCCTTCCATATACGAACTGTGCATCCAAACTATTTTCCCATTCCCGTCCACCACAAATGTACAAGGAGTATCCATAACTTGCATAGCTTTTTGAAAATCTCCTGCAGGATCGAGGTAAACACTGTATCTCCAGCCCTTATTTTTAACAAAATTGGCCACTTTATGGCTTTGTGCCGTAGCAGAGTCTACCGAAACCAGGATGATCTTTACCCCTGTTTCTCTTTGCCAGTAGTCATACTTATCTGCAACTGCATCCAGTTCCATTATACACGGTTTGCACCAGGTGGCCCAAAAATCTATAACCATGGGCTTACCGTTATTCGAGAAAGTGCTGGTATTCACGGGCAAACCATCCGGCGTTTGTATTTTAATTGCAGGTATGGTAACTACTTTATCCTGAGCCTTGCTTAAGGAGAACACGCCATTCATCAGCATGAATGCAATTAAAGCCCAGTATCTATTCACCAGATGAGCTATTTTTTAGCCGCAATCTTTTTCAGGGCATCGTACAATTTGGATTCATCCCCCTCAAGGTATGAATTGTGCACCCAGGCAATTTGTCCGTTGCCATCTATAATAAAGGTACAGGGAACATTTATTACCTGCATGTTTCTTTGAAAATCCTGGTTAGGATCGAGGTATGATTCGTAGGTCCATCCCTTTTCTTTAATAAAAGACGACACTTTGGTGCTTGTGCGCTGGTCATCTACAGATATGGCAATAACTTTAACACCTGTCTCTTTTTGCCAATCTGCATATTCATCATTAATGGCATCCAGCTCTGCAACGCATGGCTTGCACCAGGTGGCCCAAAAATCTATTATAATAGGTTTGCCATTATTCGAAAACTTAGCAGTATTAACTATGCTTCCGTTAAGGGTTTTAACATCCGTAGGCGGAACTTTAGAGCCCTTCAAAGTCTGAGCCCAGATAATATTACACAGAAAAACAAATGCTATGAATATGCCGTACTTTTTCATACTGGTAAGTTTTAATTGTACGCCTCAAATGTACTAAAATATGGATGAAGGAGGGATGAGGTCAAATAAAAAACCCTGATTTTTAAGTCAGGGTTTTGTTAAAATATATGTGCTATTAGTGTGTTACTATCAGCCTTTGAAACACAGGCTCTGCTCCTTCCGCTTCTATCTTGCAAATGTATATGCCGGAAGGTAAGCCCGCAACATTCATATTCACCCTGGAGCTTGAATTATTCAGTGACATCGTTTGCACGCTTTGTCCCAAAGTATTATAAATAACCAGGGAAGCTTGCTCCTCACCGTTTAATTGATAATTAAAACTAACATTGCCGCCGGTGGGGTTAGGATAAGGCGCTGATATGTGAAGGTTGTTTGAAGAAATTTGAGGTATACCGGCAGGTGATGTAATAATATACTTGATCAAAATCCAGGAAGAATCTGTACTATTGATAGAGTTAAAGAAAACATATCTCACAAGCTCTGTACCTACAAAGCCATTATCGTAATAATCTCCGCTAAATGTGCTATCAGTTCTATTAGAATTTATCCCTTCTCCGCTTGGAGATACGAACATAGGGGCGGAATTTGCACCGTAACATTGTGTTCCCCAGCAAAAAGAGTTTTGACCATTAGGGAGGGAAGTACTATCCTCATACTTAGCCTTTGCATTTATAGAATATCCTGCTGTATTCTTCACATACGCGTACACAGTATGTGTACCGCCTACAGAACCAAACACAGTAATCATAGAATCATTCATAATTGTGCTGCCGTGGCCGGAAACATATATTTTAAGGCTTTGAGCAAACAAAACTGTGCCGCCTAATATAACTGCCGAGATCAATAGTAAGATTCGTTTCATATCTTTATTTATTATTCAAATATATGCATTTTAAGTCAATTCTTGTCATAAAAAATCCTAAAATAAAAGAGCCCTGACTTTTTAACGTCAGGGCTCTCTATTAAGTTACAAAAACTTACTTCTGAATCACCAACTTACTGGTGGTAGAAGAATTATCGGCAATAAACCTAATCATATAAATGCCCGATGGTAATGCTGAGGTGTTAACAGGAACAACATAACGACCTGCAGACATCTGACCTTCATTGATGGTGCTTACATTTTCACCCAAAAGGTTATATACCTGGATACTTACATTCTGATCCTTTTCTAACACAAATGCTACGTTAGTGTTTGCATTGGTAGGGTTAGGATACATTTTAAAATAAGCTCCGCTGCTTTCAATTTCCTGCATACCTGTTGGTATGGTGTTAGAGGTAGCAGATTGAAATATATATTTTGCGGGAATGTTATAACTTGTTATAGCATTATTAGTTTGAAGGAAAACCACAAAATGCGCAGTAGCAGAAGAGTCATATTCGGTACTGTCTAACAAAGCCGTAGGACTGCCCCAGCTGTTATAGGTACCACCGCCTTTAGGAAACTCTCCCCATGGGTGTTTCTTTTTCCAACCCAACGTGTACGACTGGGTTTGACCGTTGGTAAGAGCCGGTAAGCTTGTGCCGCTTGCGCTTGGAAGCATGGCCTCAACTACATTAGGGAAGTTAAGTACAAAAGAATAATAATAATCGTTATCGCCTCCTGGTGTTGATCCGTCCGGGGGAGCGAAGCCTACTTGTGGATCATCCTGGCTCAGGTCATCATTATATGCTATATTATCTACCGTTAAAACAGCCTGTGCCGTTACCTGGCCGGCAGAAAACACACCGTGAGATTTTACCGTAAATGATACGCTGAAGCTATCATAAGGATTTCCCCAAATGCTTTTACTAGAAGTAATGGACAAAGTAAAAGGAGAGCCTACAGCATTTTCACCTTGCACTGTTGTGGAAGAGTAACGCTGGCTTACTGGAGTACTAAAATAAGCGGAAGGTTGAATACTTATGCCATCAAGGAAAGCAGAAGGAGCAGAATTTACACTGTAATAACCCTGCCTGCTGCTAACCGGCGTAGTTGTTTCATTATACATAAAATCTCTGCCCGGTATGGGTACGTGATATTTAATAATATTGGATGTTGTGGCATTATCAGCAATTACTGAATCTACATTGGGATTGGCGAGCATACAAAAAACACATGACTGGCCCGTAAACTCCTCCAGAATAGATTGCTTGGTTACAAGAGAATCAAATGCTGTGAATGTAGCAACAAGTGTATCATTAGCATGATTACCGTCCGTGAAGCTAGTATTCAGGTTATTAGCCCAAAATTTAACTTTATAGGTAGCATTAGGTGTAGCAGGAGTGAATTGAGATGTATTCATGCTCCAGTTATATGAGGTAAATGTATTGAAGCCACTTATGCCGCTAATTACCTGGCTTACCGGGGCTCCTCCGTTTACACTATAATTCATAGTCATAGAGGTGATTGCTGTTGCTCCGGAATTATATATGCTGCCTGAAAAAGTGTAGGCTGTACCGGCTTGCATAAGCGGTGTACTATTTTGGCTCGTAACACTCAGGTCATAGCTTACAGGAGCAAATACCCTTATATTATCTACACACATACCTACTGCTACATACTGCTGATTAAAATTTTGGCTACCATAACCATTATTGTATATAAAAGCAAGCCTTACGTTTGCATAACCACTGCCTCCCAATTGAGCACTCACATCATATAACGCGGAATCTGCCCAAGCGCCACCGTTATCCGTTAAGGTGATTAGAGTTGTCCATGCCCCATTGTTAATAGAACAGGCTATGGTACCAACTTCTCCTCCATCATCGTTCCAAAACATATAATCGAGGGAAAGAAATACGGTTGATTGTCCTACAGTACTGAATGAAGGAGTTTTAAGGCTATCTATATTATTTGGAGGGAAGGACGGAGGGTTACCATTAAGATAAGCAGAAGCATTATCCCAATCATCTACAAACGCACAGTATTGTCCATTATGCGTAGGAGCCGCAATAGGAACACCAGCCATGTTTGGTCCATATGCAGAGCCCTTGCCAAATTCCCATCCACCGTTGTATGCACCTACGGCAGGGTTTGTGCTTTGAGACCAACCACTAGGTATAGAAGTTTGACTAACTTCAAAATTTTGAGAAAAAAGCGTTGTTTGGGCTACTGCTAAAGTAGCGCCAACAAACAATAATGCGATTGACAGTAGTATTTTTTTCATTATTTTTTTTGTTTTAGAAAGTCAAATGTATGAAACTTTGAATAGAAAACACAGTAAGCAGCGCCTTTTTTCAGTTTGTCTATACATTTGTCTATTTATGGGTTCTCTCGGCCATTCTATTTTTTAAATGGTTTAAAAAAATAGGACCATCTGTTTGGATGGCCCTAAAAGCATTTTATTAAATGAACGTTACCTGCTGATAACCAGCTTACCTCTCTGCACTATTTTGTTGGATGAATTAAAGGAATACAGGTAAAATCCTTCGGATATATTGCTTACATCTTCTGTAACCATATTCTGCCCCTGGGGCAATGAATAGGTGGCTACTCTGCTACCAGTCATATCATATATAGATAAGCTGTACAAAGAATTCTTATCAGAAGCCACATATTCTATGGTTATAGTATGACCGGCGGGGTTAGGATATAATTTAAATTGTGAACTGATCGCCGATGAATCGGTTTTAGGATCATTGTTAGATAAACTGATACCGTTAATGTCCGATGATGCGGGATTTTCTTTAGGAGAACTAAGAGGATAGATATATCCGGGATGCTGTTTACCATAAACATAATCAAGCAAGGCTATAGCAGCCCCGCTTCCGGGTTTAGTGGTGTCTTCAGCTATCCTCTTTACGGTTGCCAGCTTTTGTTTGTCGGCTAGCAAACTGTAATACCCCTGAACATCATTCTGCTTCAGGTCTATTATAATATGCAGCAATGCACAGTAATTAGTATACTGCTTATCGGGGCTAAGTGTATTAAGCGTTATCAAGGCATCATCGTATTTCTTTTCCCTCACTTGCAGGTTAATGATCTCCTCCAGATCGCCTCCTGCTAATTTCCCGGGCTTAGACTGAATAGCGGCAATGGCGCTATCCAGGTTACCCTGTAGTTTTGCATTATTTACAAAGTAGCTTACCAGGTCGTTGGTAGTGATACCTGCTTTCCATTTTAAGAAATGGATATCCTGCATCATTTCTTTATATGATATTGTATCCTGTGCACTACTGCTTGCAATTAATAAGGAATCGGCGCTATGAGAATAAGCAGCGCGATCCTGTTTTAATGCTTCCAAATAATCTCCATCATAAGTATCATTACCAGCAGACATCAATCTTTCATGCGAATACCTGCCTCTTACCATCGGTTGAGATTGACCACAGGAATTATCATCTGTAGCAGAAAGAGGTGTAACTACGAAAACAGGTGAAGGATCTTCAGAAGCTCCATTATAGTAGTAATCGAATGCAGTTGAATATGCATTATACACATCGTATGCAGGGGCGCCTCCTGTATGGCTAAGCTGGTTACCTGTTGAAGTGGTAGGTATTGAAGAGCTGCCTTGAGTGGGTAGATTATATACCATGCTTGCATTTGCTATATCGGCAAAATTGATATAAGCAGTATCGGTGTTGCAAGCAAATTGTAAGTCTGTGTTTTCACCTTGCGATTGCTGCCCAATATACATGTCATACGAAGCTCCGTTATTCGCTCCTCTGAATGAATTATAATCCAGCACATTACTTGCCGTACCCGAATTATCGTCTATAATTCCATAGGATTTCCATACTTGTGAACCACTATAGTAGAATCTATTAAACCAATCTGTATATCCTGTGCAATTGCTTAAATATTCTCCATAAAATTCGGAACCCGAAGAAGGATGCCAGGTTCCTACACTGGTCTTTAAAAATTCACTATTTTGAATAGTTCCGTTGTTTATATCATCCTCGTATACATCATAGTAATTATTGATATACTGATCCTCATTGCCCGAATATCCTTCCAGGGTAACCGGTACACCAAGCGTAGATGAAGCGTATACACCATAATAGAGGCCGGAGAAAATATCAGGAGTGGTGCTATTATAATATGCTACGTTAAATGCTGCATCGTTACCCACTATGCCATCACCTCTTGTCAAATCTTGTCCAGTAGGGGGAAAAGTATTGGTATTTTCAAAAGTACAACCTGTAAAATTAACGCCTTGCACGCCTTGCAAATATGCAAAAGCAAAGGCATTGGTCCAGCCATTAGGCTTGCTGCCATCTGTTAAAAAGTTACTGGTTGTAAACTCTGTAGCATTGCTTGTAGCATCAGATGGATACATTTTTATGCCGCAATAATTATCTGTAAAATTAGCAGATGTTGCTGTTACAACACCACCGCCATGTGTCAAATCCAGTGACAGATCCACATTTCTTTTAATGGTTTCAATGGCGGTATCTGCATTAGAAATAGTACTGGCAGAACCCGTGAATTCTACTAAACCTGCATTGTTCCCTGCTCCAGTAGTTTGAGTTGTAGCAGTGGTTACTCCACTTACATCTATTCCATCCCATACTGAACTTTCGCAGGAAGTAATACTTGTAAATGTTGCCCCATTTTCTATATTTAATATTCCTCCTGAATCAACCACTATTTTGCTTTCAAGCCCCGATTCATCGGGCTCGGCAAAAGCAATAGTTGCTCCATCTATATTTAAAATACAACCATTGTGTATTTCTACATAACCCTGCACAAGCTTATTAGAATTCCATGTTTGTGTGCCTGCTATTACAGATCCATAAGTGATAACCTCGCTTACATTGGCAGGGTTATCAAGCTGGTCAAGGGCAGTGCCATTGCCAGAATTACAGCCGGGTTTAAGCTTTATAACAATAAAATCCTGGTTATTAATTTCGTTATTACCTCCTAAAACAAAACCCCCATCATCGGTAGCGCAGAATCCGAATGAACAATTCAAGCCTACGCCAATAGTATCAATTGCATTGGCAACAGGATCATAGTATATCTCTGTATCGGCCATATAAGGCTGATCGAATTGCTTGGTATCGGTAGCAACATCGTACTGTACCACATCAAAATAAGTTCCTAAATGTTCAAATCCACCATAGTTAGATTGAGCAAATGCTCTGCTTGCATCAGGAACGGTAGGTAAATTAAATGATAGATTACTTGCGATTGCATATCCCTGCGCTGAATTATTTAAAATAATTCTAGAAAAATAATCTATTCCATCAAATTGTTTTATTAATTGACCTCCATCAGGTGATCCGGTAGATCCTGTAATTAAAGCACCGGTGGAAGGATCAATTTTTAGAACTATGTCCTGGAAAGCTGAGTACGCATCTCCGTAGCTATGTCCAGATCCTGCATAAAAACATCCGGTTGTAATATGTGCGTCGAGTTCGTTGCACTGAGTATTTACATAAAGTGTACTGCTGCCGGAATAATTATTCAATAGGGCCAAGTCTGTTCCCCAATTATTATTTGTTATCCAACTAGGATTTGTAGGGCTATAATCCGGATAAAGTAATGCCATACCTGAAATAAAGTCTGTACCTGAAACTGCTATATTCAAAGGTGGCACATAAGAACTAGGCGATAGCCCAATAGCGGTTGCCATACTATTACTTCCTGTGGCAGTAAAGACATCCCCCCAAGCATCGTATGCACCACTTAGAGCAACTTCCTGTACGTATACGTCACGATCTTCGCCTTTATAATAAGCAACATCATTTGTGGTATAATTGGTCCATGTTTGATCGTAACCGGTAAAGATAATATGTGCATGATTTGAGCCATCCCAATACGTTTTTACATTTCTTCCATAAGATATATCTCCCTGGTATAAATTAAAATTGTTCGAGTAAATTCCGTATCCATAATCTCCCGTGTGTGGATCTTGAAACTTTGGGGACCATGTTGGATCATTTGCAGGAGTCAATATTTGCATTGTGCTATCGAGCCTAACCAGCAATGCCATTGTGGCGGGGATGTTTGGATACGTACCAACGTCCATTTTTGCTCCGGTGCAATATACATATCCCAGATTATTTCCTGATGGATCGATTATTTCCGTAAGTCCACCATAATCTCCTCCTGTGCTAAGAATAGGCTCTGTAATGTACCCATTAGTATAATCAAAGTATCCTGTTGGTAAATTGATGTAATGAATGAGATTATATCCTGATGGTCCCATATCCTCTATATCTACAGCCGGAGCAATACCATTGATACTGCCAGTTGATGCCACATAGTGATAACCGTTTGTACTGGGAGGGCCCTGGTTATCCTTAAATTCCTGCATATGCACGTAAAAATCAGGGGTTAATCCCTGCGCTTGGAAAGTTGTTTCCCACCATAATGTTCCGGTTGGGGAAAACCTTAATACGGCTCCAATACCGTAATCACTTACCAGATATCTTCCCGTATAACCTGCTGCCATGTAACCTCCATATTGGTCGTGTACTTCGGTAACTCCATATATCCAATCTCCTGTGGAACCTACATCGGAATAACCTGTCACAGAAGGAATGCCAGGTTCACTATATAACCAATCTAAAACAGGTGGAGGAAATGAGGAAGAAGCGCTAGTACCTACAATAACTGTTACAGAGGCAGTTTCGGTGCAACCATTGGCACCCGTTCCGGTAACGGTATAAGTAGTAGTGGTGGTAGGAGAAACAGTAGCAGAACTTGTAGTAGCTCCGGTGTTCCAAACATAAGATGTAGCGCCAGTAGCGGCAAGAGTAGAGCTACCGCTGAAAATAACAGCAGGTGTAGCAGTGGCAGTTACATTAAGAAAGGGAGTAAGATTATCCCACAAGGCCCAGGAGCGATACATATCTGAAGCAGGTACCGCCCCTGTTTGGACTGTTCCTAAATCGGATACAACCGCATCTGTGCATCCCTCACCGAACCAGTCACTCCAGGTATCTGTACCAATAGTCGAGTTAAAACGTTCAGCCACCAACCTGGGCTGGGCCAAAATATTGGGTAATGCCACCTCGGTATAGGCAGAAGATCCTGTTATATATGGGAATATGATATTGCTTGGCGCTGGTTTGGTTGTATAATTTGTATTGGCATCTATTATGTAAAATCTATCTGTTACATTATAAGAGTCATCTGAGCCTGAAGGGTTACCGGGGCTTGTATAAGGATTCATTTGCGTTACATCAGAAGGAGGTCCTGTTGAGGAAACAGTTCCTGTCCAATTATCGGCTTGTGTATGCCAGGTTGAAAACTTAATATTCCCCGTAGAACCCACCCCTGCTGTACCAATATCCAGAGTAACAGGCAAGGCTTGTGCAGTGGAATAACCAAAAGGCACCACAAAAGTTCCGGTATTCGTACCAATGTTCCACTGCACCATATTAAATTCATTTTCCGAAATTATCCAACTATTGCTGGTACCCGGAACAAATGCATTGGTATTAGAGTTATTTACGACTAAATAGTCTGGAGTAGAACTTGTTCCTCCTGAAAGTACAATATACTCGTTGTTATCTATAACAATTTGCGTTGGGGCCTGCCCGAAAGCTACACTTAAGGGTAATACCAGTAG
>Ga0206878_10103_pt1 | contig 36377 bp, 35 predicted proteins | sample Alteio_BWOrgCont_8_FD_152621 | JGI IMG/M metagenome (GOLD analysis project Ga0206878, IMG submission 152621) | Enriched cells from forest soil in Barre Woods Harvard Forest LTER site, Petersham, Massachusetts, United States -... | ecosystem: Environmental > Terrestrial > Soil > Temperate forest >... | reverse complement strand
GATCCATTATGGCCTGTGCAGGTGCGGCGTCCATAAGTCCCCAAATACAGCAATTTACCGTATCGGGCAGCAGCTTAACAAATGCGATAGCAGTAACTGCACCGAATGATTTTGAAATATCGCTTTCTCCCGGCGCCGGTTTCGTCAGCACCCTAACACTCCCTGCAACCGGTGGTACGGTGGCTGCTACCAATATATATGTCAGGGCGGCTGCAACGGCGGCGACGGGTAATCTTTCCGAAAGTATAATGCTAACGTCAGCCGGGGCGACAACACAAACAGTGCCTGTATCGGCCACCGTAAACGCGTTACCAACGGTAACCCAGATTAGTCCGTTATCGGTGAACAATGGAGCGAAGACTGCTCAAATTAGTTTTACAGGCACCGGGAATACCTATAAATGGTTAAACAGCACGCCCGGGATAGGGCTGGCGGCAAGCGGCACAGGCGACATTGCATCATTCACCGCAGTGAATACCGGCAGCACACCTATTAAAGCTACTATTACGGTTACACCCGAAAATGCCGGCATGGCTTATATTACCAACTCCATCGGGAACACCATATCAGTTATCAATACCGGGACAAACCAATTGGTGAGCGCATTCAATTCGTTAAGTAATACCCCTTATGGTATCGCAATAAGTCCCGATGGTAAAACTGCTTACATCACAAACTATAGCAGCAATAGTGTCACTGCCATAAACACTGCAACAAATCAGCAAAGTGCTATTGCCACCGTTCAGGCCCCCATTGGGGTTTATGTAAGCCCTGATAATACAAAGTTCTATGTTGCCAGCAACGACCAGGGAATGGTTTATGTTTTTGACGCAAAAACATATCAGCAAATAACAGCACCAATTAAAGTTGGTGCGCTCCCACTCGGCATGGTGATGAGCCCGGACGGGAGTACGCTCTATGTCGCAAATAGTTTTGATAACAATATTTCCGTCGTCAAAACAGCAAGCAATACGGTAGCCAATATTATAACAACACATACTTCTCCCAGCTGGATGGTGCTCAGCCCCGACGGCAACCTGCTTTATGTCACAAATTTTCTCTCTAGTGATGTTTGGGTAATAAAAACTTCCGATGGAAGTACTGCCGCTACAATAAATGTAGGCACGGAGCCGGAGGGGATTGCGATAAGCCGCGATGGCAGTACGGTGTATGTTGCAAACCAGGGCGATGGTACAGTTTCGGTAATTAATACCGCAACTAATAAAGTAACTGATATTATCCAGGTAGGCGGTATCCCGTTAAGTGTGCGTATTACCAGCGATGGGACCGAGCTGTACGTGGTAAGCAACAATTCGCCCGTATCAGTTATAAGTACGGCTACAAACCAGGTGATAACGACAATAGGCGTGGGCGCAAATCCAACTTCGTACGGAAATAACTTTATTACACCCGACGGCTGCAGCGGCCCCACAATGACTTTTACCATTACCGTAAATCCAACGCCGGCTGCCGCTGCCATTACGGCCGGGCCGGTAACCGGGAATATAACGGCTTGCGCAGGAGCGGCTTCTGAAAGCCCTAACATTCAACAATTTAAGGTGTCGGGTAGTAATCTCAATGCTGATATTACAGCGACGGCCAGCACGGGCTTTTAAGTATCGCTTAACCAGGTAAATGGTTACAGTGGGAGTGTAACCTTAACCCAATCTGGTGGCCTGGTAAGCGGCGATTTGGTGTATGTGCGTTCTTCGTCCACCGCTTCAGCGGGGAGCAACGCGGGTACTGTTGTTTTAAGTTCACCGGGCGTTACAAATCAGTCAGTCTTTGTAAACGAAATGATCAATGCGCTGCCAACAATACAGGATGTGTCGCCACAAGTGTATAATAATGGAGAGCTAACTTCGGGCGTGCATTTTTCCGGTACTGCCGATACTTATAAATGGTTCAATGATTCTCCGGGTATAGGCTTGGGCGAGACAGGAACAGGGGATATACAGTCTTTTACTGCTATAAATACGGGTACAACAGATATAAAAGCAAAAATTACCGTCACTCCTTTTTCAGGCGTTACCGGGTGCAGCGGAACTCCGGATACTTTTACCATAACCATACACCCTACAGGCGCAGTAACCTTAACTGCAACGGGAACATTATCTTCTCTTACTACCACTTACGGATCGCCGTCGCCATCTGAAAGCTTCAATATTGCAGGCGGCGGTTTAACGGCCGGCGTGCTGATAACCCCGCCAACAGGGTTTGAAATAAGCACCGACAATGCCAATTTCAGCAGCACGGTTACAGTTGCTCCCGATGCAAACGGTAGTATTTCATCCACGCTGATTTATATAAGACTGACGGCAATTGCGCCCGTGGCCGGTTCTCCCTATTCGGGAAGTATTGCGTTAACCAGTTCGGGGGCGCCGGCCGCAAGTTTGACAATGCCGAACAGTATTGTAAACCCGGCGCCTTTAACCATTATTGCCGATAATAAAACCAAAACCTACGGAATGGATAACCCGGTTTTAACTGCAACCTATAACAGTTTTGTAAATAATGAAACACCGGCGGTGTTAACGACTCCGGTAGAGTTGTCAACAATAGCCGTTGCATCGTCTCCGGTAGGCGAATACCCAATATTGGTGACGGGAGGAGCATCGCCCAATTATACTATAACCCCCCTTCCCGGCGTTCTTACAATTGTTCCTTTAGCCCCAACAATTGTGATACCAAATGCCTTTACACCTAACGGAGACGGAATAAATGATAGCTGGGACATCAAATTTCTTAATTCCTACTTAAATTGTTTGGTTGATATATACAACAGATGGGGAGAAAAGGTATATTCGTCAATTGGATATGGAATACCGTGGGATGGTACCTATAAAGGTGCTGCTTTGCCCACCGGCACCTATTATTATGTTATAAACTTAAAAAATGGTCTGAAAGTTTTATCAGGGTATGTCGCTATTATCAGATAAATGATGAAAAGAATTTTACTTGTATTAATTGCTCTTTTTGGTTTTGTTCAACTGTTATCGGCACAGCAAAAGCCACAATACACGCAATACGTTTTTAATAATTTGTTATTAAACCCGGCAGTAACCGGCATTGAGAACTATACCGACGTTAAAGCAGGGTACCGCAGCCAATGGACGGGCCTGCAGGGCGCTCCGGTAACCAGTTATTTAACGGTAGATTTTCCCCTTGGTGATAATTTTATCCAGGGCGATGCTACGGCTATGCCTGCCGAGGGTGGCGTAAACCCATCGAGCAGGTTGTACACGCAAAACTATATGGCTGCCGAGCCCCATCATGGCCTTGGCTTTATGCTGGTATCTGATGTGGCCGGCCCGATAACCACCACTAATATCGACATGACCTATGCCTATCACCTGGGATTGACAGATCGTTTAAATTTAGCGCTCGGCGTGGCCGCGGGCTTCAACCGCATAAGCCTGAACACCTCCCTTATAACGCTTGAAAATCCAAACGACCCGGCCATAACCAACGGAACAAATGCCCAGTGGAAGCCGGATGTGAGCACCGGTATATGGTTGTATTCATCCAACTACTACTTTGGCGCATCAGTACAGCAAATATTACCTGAAAACCTTTATTTCAGCACAACCCACTCTGCCGACCAAAGCAAAACCGTTCCACAGTATTTCGTAACTGCCGGTGTTAAGCTGTTTTTGGATGATGACATCACTCTTTTGCCGTCATTTTTAATAAAAGAGATAAACCCGACACCGCTAACCTACGACATCAATGCAAAACTGTCCTTCCAGGATAAATTTTGGCTGGGCGGATCCTATCGCCACGGCGATTCGTTCGGTGTTCTTGCCGGTTTAAATATCAGTTCCTTCATCAATATCGGATACTCTTACGATATTACCACGTCTGCGCTGAATACCGTAAGCAACGGCACACACGAAATTGTGATCAGCCTATTACTCAATAACAGGTACAAAGTGACTTGCCCGCAGCATGGGTTTTGAGTTTAGTTAATTAGTTAATTGGAGATTAGAGATTAGTTAGGAAGAGCCTTAACGAATAATCCCCTAATCTCTAATTAACTAAAGTTCCCTTCTCAATCTCGCTACAGGAATGTTCATCTGTTCGCGGTATTTGGCTACTGTGCGGCGGGCGATGTTATAGCCGGCATCTTTTAGTATTTCGGTGAGTTTTTCGTCGGCGAGCGGGTGCTGTTTGTCTTCGTTGCCGATGTGTTCTTCCAGTATCTTTTTTACCTCTTTATTTGATACCTCTTCACCGCTTTCGGTTTGGATTGCTTCGGAGAAAAATGATTTCAGCAAGAATGTGCCGAATTCCGTTTGTACATACTTTGAGTTAGCTACCCGGGATACCGTAGAGATATCCATATTGATCCTGTCGGCAATATCTTTAAGGATCATCGGCTTTAAGTTTTTATCGTCACCGGTTAAAAAAAACTCGTACTGGTATTGCATAATGGCGTTCATGGTTTTTAAAAGCGTTTGCTGGCGCTGTTTAATAGCATCAATAAACCATTTTGCCGAATCGAGTTTCTGTTTTACAAACTGTACAGCCTCTTTTAATTTTTTATCTTTTGATGAAGCCTTTTCGTAATGCTCAAACATTTCCTGGTAGGAGCGGCTTACCCGTAATTCGGGCGCGTTTTTTGAATTTAAGGTGAGGATAAGGAAACCATCGTTATTGCTGATATGAAAATCAGGAATAACCTGCATTTGCTTGGTATTTACCTCGTTGGAATCGCCTGGTTTGGGGTTAAGCTTTAATATCTCGTTTACAACACCCCGCAGCTCATCCGAGCTCATGTTCAGCGATTTTTCCAGTTTGTCGTAGTGCTTACGGGTAAATTCGTCGAGATAGTGTTCTACTACCATGATCGCTTTTTTTACGATCGGGTCGTATTCTTTCTTTCGCAGTTGAATTAAAAGGCATTCCTGGAGGCTGCGCGCGCCAACGCCGGCGGGATCAAATCCCTGTATCACCTTTAGCATGTCCTCAACCTCCTCATCTTCGGCAAAAACATTTTGCGAAAAAGCAAGGTCGTCAGTAAGCGATGTTATAGGGCGGCGTAAATAGCCGTCATCATCGAGGCTGCCGATGATCTGCCGGCCTATCCTGAAGTCCTTATCGGACAATGGCAGCAGGTCGAGTTGTTGCTGAAGGCTCTCGAAGAACGAACTTTGTACGGCAATGGGAATTTCCTTGCGCTCGTCATCGTCATCGCCATTCTGGTCATACCGCGAGCCATATTCATTTACGTTATCTTCCTGCAGGTAATCGTCGATATTAAACTCGTCCGCTTCGCCTTTTTCTTCATCCTTATAGGTATCTTCTTCCGGGTCGCGGTCGGGGTACTGATCCTCCGGCTCATTTAAATTAGTGAGGCTCAAATCTTCAAGGGCCGGGTTTTCTTCCAGTTCCTCCTTAATACGGGTATCTAAGGATACTGTAGGCACCTGCAGCAACTTTATAAACTGTATTTGCTGAGGGGAGAGCTTTTGTAAAAGTTTTTGTTGAAGATTCTGTTTTAACATAATTGGATAGTGGACAAAAATACATCAATTACCCCTAACTTAAAAATGCGAAAGGATAAGGGATGAAAAAGATTCTTGTTAATACGCTCAAAAGTTTTTTTTGTTCGCCGTTATAATTATTATATTCGAAAATATTATAAAACTGATCTTATGCCGATAATTAAAGAATTTAAGGAGTTTGCCATGAAGGGCAATGTGGTCGACCTTGCTGTTGGTGTTGTGATAGGAAGCTCCTTTGGCAAAATCGTTACATCGCTGGTGAATGACATCGTTATGCCGCCGCTTGGATATTTAACTGGTGGCGTGGATTTTAAAGATCTGAAAGTTGTACTTAAACATGGTAACCCAGCCAAAAAGATTGCCGACGTGTCTATCAACTACGGTAATTTTATCAATATCGTACTGGAATTCCTTATCATAGCCTTTTGTATTTTTATGGTAGTGAAAGCGATAAACTCGCTTAAGAAACCGGTGGAAGCTCCGCCAGCACCCGACCCTGTACCAACCAAAGAAGAACTTTTACTTACCGAGATAAGGGACCTGCTTGCCAAAGGTGCTAAGTAAGGCGACGATCATTTAGCAAATTAGTTTAATACGACCGCGGCATTTTTGGATCGGTTATAATTAGGTAATCGCCATTTTTGCTTAACTTATTCCAATCGGGGTCGGTAAAGTTTTCATCGGAATAAAGCGCTATATTCAGTACTTTAAGCTTTGCGGCATATTTTTTTAACTGCGCGGCGGCGCCAAGTTTTTCTTCGCTATGAAAGCCGCCATTTATCTGCAATATTTTATACCCCTTATTCACTTTCGCAAACCGTGCTATCGACCAGCCCATGGTAGCGTCCCAAAGGTTTTGCGCCTGGTACAGCTGCATGCCACCCATTGCCGCGTGGCCGCCCATTATCTGCAAAAACTTATCGTAATAGGCTCCGGCGGCGGTGTCAATAGGTAGCGGCGGTAACCAGGCCTTGCTTGTTGCTTTCAGCTTCACGAGGCTGCTTAATCCCAGCCGGTTAGTCATATTCACATACCGGGCCGATGCGTTTGCGGCGATTACTGCAATATTATTTGCTTTAGCCCACTCAATTAAGGGGCGGTAATCTTTATAATTTGGCCACGCCCGCGCTTCGTTAACAAAATTCTTTTCGCGAATGAAGCCTTCCAGGTATTCGTTTAGTGTATTCTGGCAATCAGTTTCAAACATCTCCATCGATAATGCGGTTTTCCCCGGATATTTTTGACTGATGACTTTAAACAGGTTGTATTCCAAAACATGAGCAACCGAATCGTTATGTTCCTCGCCAAAAAACAACACATCGGCGTTGGTCATATCATTGGCTATATCGGCAACGGTGACCTGTTTTTTAAGGGCTGTGCTGTATATTTTATAGTGAACGGAGAGTGAATCCTGCGATCGGGCAAAGAGGGGAAGAATCAAAAGTAAAAATATTAATGATCTCATTACGGCTGATGGTTGGTGTGTTAATGGCGTTATGCAAAAATTCACTCCTGCAAACTTAATCAACCCAATCAACTTAGTCAACCCACCCGATAGCTATCGGGTCAACTTAATCCAACTTAATCAACTAAAATTCTATTTGAAAAAAGAAAAAATAACACTACATTTGCGCTCTTGTTTTTAAAACGACGAATAGAATAATATAGCCATGAAAAGAACGTTTCAGCCCTCACAAAGGAAAAGAAGAAATAAGCACGGTTTCCGTGAGCGTATGTCAACTGCTAACGGCAGGAGAATATTAGCTGCAAGAAGAGCTAAAGGCAGAAAAAGATTAACAGTATCTGACGAGCGTAGTCACAAAGCATAATACTGGTTACTTTCTCCAAAACGGGGCTTTGAACCGGGTATTTGCATTCTTTTCGGTTCAGACTTAGCAACGTAATGTACACTTTTAAAAAAGAAGAACGGTTATGTAATAAAAGGCTTATTGATGGGCTTTTTCATAACGGCTCTTCTTTTTTGTGTTATCCTTATAAAGTTTCGTGGATGTGCAGCGATGAAACCGGGACAGCCCCTGCACAAATTGTATTTTCGGTTTCAAAAAAACGCTTTAAACGCGCCGTTGACCGTAACCTTGTAAAACGGCTTACCCGCGAGGCTTACCGGCTGCATAAGCAACTATATTTATACGATTTACTGGATGCGTCCGGGAAAAAGATAGTGCTTTCGCTAAGTTATATCGGCAAAGAAATTGGCACCTACGATTTTGTAGAAAAAAAAATGCTGAAGCTTTTAAAGCAGCTCGGCGCAGAGCTGGCAAAATGAAGGCGTTTATTAATATATTGAAAACGCTGGTTGGCTATATCTTTATCGGCCTCATAAAAATATACCAGTATTTTATATCGCCGCTTACCGGCGCTTCGTGCAGGTACACCCCCACCTGTTCGCAATATGGCGTTGAGGCAATTAAAAAATACGGGGCATTTAAAGGCGGATGGTTAACAATAAAGCGCATTGCCAGTTGCAACCCATGGGGCGGCCACGGCCACGATCCGGTGCCTTAGTGCTTGAGTATAGTGCCGACAGTCTAATTGCCCAATCCCCCCTAATGAACTAATGAACCAATGACCAACATCTTACAAATAGAAACCGCTACTTCTTCATGTTCTGTCGCCCTGGCGAAGGATGGCCTGGTTTTGGGTGTAAAACAAATAAATGCGCGTAATATTCACGCCGAAGTCATCACTTTGTTTATAGATGAACTGATCAAATCTGCCGGGATAGGCTACAACGATATTGATGCCGTCGCTGCTAGCTGCGGGCCAGGTTCGTACACCGGTTTACGGATAGGGATTTCTACTGCCAAAGGCCTATGCTTCGCATTAGATAAGCCGCTAATAGCCATTGAGACCCTGGAGGCGATGGCTTATGGCGCGACAAACAGGGGAGGACAAGTCATTGCGGACGATACACTCTTATGCCCCATGATAGATGCCCGCCGTATGGAGGTTTTTACCACCGTTTTTACTGCTGATGGGAAAAAAGTAAAGGACACCGCAGCAGAGATAATAGATGGGAATAGTTTTAGTGACCTGCTGAAAGGCGATAAAATATTGTTTTTTGGAGATGGCGCCGAAAAATGCAGGGCTACCCTCGGCGAAAACTCAAATGCATATTTTTTAACCGACTTTATTAATTCTGCAGCTGACCTAAGCCGCAAGGCGTTCGAAAAATTCACCAACAAGGAATTTGTGGATGTCGCTTATTTCGAACCTTATTATTTAAAAGATTTTATCGCCGGGAAATAAGGAGTTTCGAGTCGGACTTTTAATTGTCCGTTTTAAACAATCGTCCCCACAATCGTCCCAGGAAACCTTTTTCACCGGTCGGGATGGTGCTGGCATTCATCGGGTGTTCAACAATAGGGCCAAATTTCATGGTGAATCCTAAAAATAAGTTCGCGCCGGTATAACCGCCGTTTGCGCTGATATTTGGGGCGTTTTTATTGAACACTTCAGAGGCCAGGCTTACTGTATGCGTTAATTTATCACTGCCGATATAGAACTCCCAATTGGGTGTTTTCATCATAAGCTGTAAGCCTAAATTGAATGTTTTCAGATCGTCGTACGTTGTGGTGAGCGTTGCCACATATTTTTGGTATTGAAAAGGGTTAACCAAAGCGCCTACAAAACCTTCGTAAAACAATTCCTTCGATATTACAGCCGTTGGCGAATATTTAAATATGTGATCGTCATCTATCCAAAAGCTCTTATTAACGCTTAACTCCGCCACGCCATCAATGGGTGTAGTAAACGATCCCCTGATGCCATTGTTGTGGATAAGCGGCGTTAGCTTATTGTAAATACTGTCTTCCCGGTTTGGCGTGGCAAGGCCGCCGATAATGGTGGTGTTATCAAAATTGTAAACATCCGAACGGCTGCTCCAGTGGATAAACCCGAGGTCTTTTATATTCCCCTGTAAAATAAAGCTGTCTTCGGTACGGTAAGTGGTGCCAATGCTGATCGAAGCGCCCGGGCTTCTTAAACTGGGCAGGTAATCCCGTGCAACAAAATGGCCGGGTACAAATCCAGAATAATAGGTGCCTCTTAACGCGACGACAGCCGAATCGGTAATTTTATTAAACTCCGCCTCGGAACCGGTAATATTTAACTTTTGATATTGAACACCCAGCAATGCGCTCAATTTTACACCAAAAGAAAATTGCTTGTTAAATTTTTCGCGATAGGTGAAACTGATCTGGTGATAGGTTTGATAATAATAGCGGCTGTTAAATATGTTCGAATAAAGCTGGCCGTCTTTAAAACTTCCAGGGCCGTTGAACGCCGCAATCGACTCGTCTGTTAAAACGCCCTTACCATCGGATTTGAGCTGCCACGAAAAACCCATTTCTTCGTCGCCGTTTAAACTCGAAAACATCCTGAGCATAAGGATATACACATTGGCATTTTCGTTTATCCTGTTAAATCTATCCCCCTGGCCAATTTTAAGGTCCGAATTATTGTAATTATACAAAAACGCCCTTGTTTTTAAAGTTGCCTGTGCATCTCCACTCAAAAAGAAATTTAAATTGAAGCTGGGAATAAAAAAATTTGAGGCGAATTTCTTGCTGGTATCGGGGATAAATGCTCGTTGCGAGGGATTTTCAAAAGCATCGTAGAGTGTCCCGGTATTATATTGGGAAAATTGCTGGGCGAAAATTTTAGCTGAAAAAAGTAAAAAAAACAGAACGAGTAAAAAATTCTTCATAGTTAAAATTAATGCCTGGGCCCTTATATATCCGTCTTAAAGATAAAGCTCAAAATCGATTATCAGAAATATAATTAATAATTAACCTTTTTAACGGAATATGGCATCGATAGTTGTACGGAATTTCAATTTTTAATTGCCGCCGTGTCGGTATTCAGGCGCATGCAAAAGTTGGTATAAAAGTTTTTATCCGCTGCGCTTAACTGCCAGGATGCCCCGTAAAAGTTTTTCCATCCGGGGTCATTCGCTTCAAACGAGTTGTAATAGCTGTCGTCCATATCGCGCTTAAATATTTGTTCCGAGTTTTTAAAGATGATCAGGAAAGCAACATTGCTTTGCGCCGCCAGCAAATTGTCAAACTGGCTGTACTGGTCGTTCTTACTTAAAAATTTGCGGTTAATATAGCTGTCGTAATAACTTTTTAACTCGCCCTGGCTATCGGCCAATATCAAATAGTTATCGATAATTAAATAGTAGGGATGCTTAAAAATCCCAAAGGCATCGCCCAGCAAAAAGAAAGGCAGTTTATCGTAACTGAACTGGCCCGAATTCTCGCTGCTGGTCTTGCTGACATTGGTTAGCAGCATATTTAATTTGGAGCCGTCCTTTACCGATATAATAGCAAGTTTTTCAAAATACCTGGTAGTAACTACCGAAAATTCGTTACCGAGCAGGTTGTCAAAATCCTTTTGTAAACTGATACCCGTTTCTGTTCTAACCTTTGCAAACAGCTGTTCTTTTTCGTTTTTTAAACCGGCTTTTATGTACCATTGCGATAGGGTAGTTGTAAACTTCAAAGGGTCGGAAACCGAAAAATTTATGCTGTAGGCAGTCGTTGAAGGGAAAATGTCCTTTAAATGATTGATAACGGGCTGCTGATTTGTAAAAAGGTTTAAATAAGCGGCAGCTTTATCTAATTGTATGGTGGTGGCGCCATTAAACATCAAAGCATCGGTCTTGTAGTTTAAGCTAAGCGTCGCAACGCCTGGAAGCAGCCTCAGGCTTTTAAAAATATCAGTGTTTTTATTGCTGAAGAGCATTGAAAACAACGGGTTCAACTGGTTGTAATTAATGTAAATATTAGCCAGCGAATTGGTGTTTTGCTGTTCGGAGAGCAGTACAAACGATCGCTCGTTTTTCTTTTTTTTATAGGCAGCACACTCATCGGCAAGTTCTTTTGAAAAACTGCCTGATAGAATATTACCGTCATTAATAACCAGGTAAAATATTTGTTTCAGGGCTTTAATGTAAATATTATAGCCTTTTTTGCCGGCGGTACGCATAGGCGTGATCACCAGGCCGGTATTGGGTTGTTTGGCCAGCTGGTCGACAGCCGAGGCCTCAAACCCTTTTGCCGTCGATGCTGTAAATAGAAGCAGGAAGTTTTTATCAGCCGAAGGGTGAAAGGAGATAAATATGTTTTGACCGTCGAAAAATTTCCCTAAAAACGGATTTTGCAGCAATTGCGTCCGCAGCGTATCCAATTGGCCAAAAAGTTGTTTGCCGGCAACGGCCTCGAATAATTTATTGCCTTTTAGGATGTCGTAAAAACCTTCGTCGTTATTAAACTCAAAAATAAGCGAGGCATTGTTGGGTATTACGTTTATGGCCCTGCTGGTATTGGTGCCGGGCGGGTTTAAATTTTTAAAATAAAAAACCGTTACATAAGCGGTAACTACCAATAAAATAATAGTGATGATTATGTGTTTTCTCATTGCCTGCAACACAAAGGTAGTTTAAATAGTGGTTTAATCGATTTAAACAAACGGCATTTGTGGATTATGAAATTCAAATTTTTGTACTACATTGTGCTGATTTGATTTAATTAAAAACTAACAGGCATCGGATTTAACCCCTATAAACCTTCGCTCAAAATTGGCTAACTTAGCCGCCCTATTAACCAATGAAAAAGAAAATAATTATTACCGGCTGCGCATTTGGCGTCATCGCAGTTATTGCCGGGGCATTTGGCGCGCACGGCTTAGAAGGAGCGATGACCGCTAAAAACCTTGCCGTATGGCATACCGCTGTGCAGTACCAGTTTTACCACAGCTTTGCGATCCTTTTTTTATCGACATTAACCCGGCAGCATTTAAAACTGCTTAAACATTGTTACTATCTGTTTAGCATTGGGATAGTGTTGTTTTCGGGCTCACTTTATTTGCTATCTACCGCCGAATTGACCAACTGGTCGTGGGTGCCTTCCATAATGGGGCCGATAACCCCAATTGGCGGGGTGCTGTTTATAGCAGGCTGGGTAATACTTGGAATTGCCGCTTTGAAAATCAGCGACCGGGGACAGGCCCCCTCTTCCAGGAAAGAACACTGAGAGTACGTTTTTGAATATTATATAAGTTGATGTTAGAATTCGCCGATGCAGGCCATAACAACCGGGAGACGCTTTTTGTGGAGGTTATACTGCCCTTAGCGATTGCCAAAAACTATACCTACCGCGTGCCTTTCGAAATGAACAATGCCGTACAGGTGGGTAAACGGGCTGTGGTACAGTTTGGCAAAAGCAAGCTTTATACAGCGATCATAGCGTCTATCGGTAAGCTCGCGCCGGAGAAATATGAGGCAAAATACATTATTGAGTTATTGGACGACCGGCCGCTGGTTACCACCGGCCAACTTCAGTTTTGGCAATGGATGGCAGATTATTATATGTGTAATACCGGCGAAGTAATGAACGCCGCATTGCCATCGGCATTAAAACTGGCAAGCGAAACACGTATCGTATTAAATAAAGACGTTTTGATCGATCGTTCGGCATTACATGATAAAGAGTATTTGATCGTTGATGCCCTCGATATCCAGCCCGAGCTAACGGTGAGCGACATCGTAAAGCTTTTGGGCCAAAAAACAGTGATGCCCATCCTGAAACTGCTTTTTGAAAAAAACATCATCAACATCTCCGAAGAAGTGAGTGAACGGTATAAACCGCGCACCCGCACCTTTATCACTTTAAACCCGGTTTATCATAACCAGGACAATTTGAGGGAACTGTTCGCTATTCTTGAAAAAAGGGCGCCCAAACAGGCGGATGCGGTTTTAGCCTATATTAAACTTGCGCGTCATCAAAAAATAATTTCAAAAGCTGAATTGATAGAAGCAAGCGGCGCAGGGGCGGCAAGTATAAAATCGCTGGAAGAAAAAGAGGTTTTTATTGCTGAGGAAAAAAATGTAAGCCGTTTATATTACGAGGAGGAAGAAGCGCTCGGCACTTTTCAGCTAAGTGAGCAGCAGCAGGAAGCGTTGAAATTAGTGAGGGAGGAGTTTACCCAGAAAGATGTGGTGCTTTTGTATGGCGTTACGTCATCGGGGAAAACACAATTGTATATCAGGCTGATCGAAGAAATGATCGCTTCCGGCAGGCAGACGTTGTACCTGCTGCCCGAAATTGCCCTTACCACGCACATTATTGAGCGGCTGAGGGCTTATTTTGGCGCAAATATCGGTATATACCATTCCAGGTTTAATGACAACGAACGGGTGGAGGTTTGGCAAAAGGTATTGAACAACGAATATAAAGTTGTGTTGGGTGCGCGTTCGTCGGTGTTTTTGCCTTTTAACGACCTTGGGCTGATCATTGTGGATGAGGAGCACGAAACATCGTATAAACAATACGACCCTGCCCCGCGCTATAACGCCCGGGATGCAGCCATTTTTTTGGCGGGTATGCATAAAGGCAAGGTTTTGCTGGGTTCGGCCACGCCATCCTTCGAGAGCTACTACAATGCCCGCATGCATAAATACGGTTTTGCCGAACTTACCGAACGATTTGGCGGTGTAAAGCTCCCCGAAATTGAGGTAGTAAGTATTGCCGAGGAAACCAAAGCAAAAACCATCAATTCGCATTTTACCAGCGTATTAATGGCTGACATGCAAGAGGCGCTTGCTAATAAGGAACAGGTTATATTGTTTCAAAACAGGCGCGGCTATGCGCCGGTGCTCATGTGCAAAATATGCGCCTATACCCCAAAATGCATCAATTGTGATGTGAGCTTAACTTTTCACAAGAGCAGCGGAAAACTGCATTGCCATTATTGCGGCTACAAGGAAGACGCACCCAGTATATGCCCAGCCTGTGGTTCCACACACCTGGAATATAAGGGTTTCGGCACTGAAAAAGTTGAAGACGAACTCAGTTTAATATTGCCCGATGCACGGATTGCACGTATGGACCTGGATACCACCCGATCACGCAATTCGCTGCAGGTTTTACTGAATAATTTGGAGGAAAAGAAAATCGACATACTGGTAGGTACGCAAATGGTGGCTAAAGGCCTTGATTTTTCGGGGGTTACCGTAATCGGCATTATTAACGCTGATAGTCTGCTGAAGTTCCCGGATTACCGGGCTAATGAACGCAGCTACCAAATGCTTAGCCAGGTAAGCGGCAGGGCTGGCCGACGGGATAAACAGGGCAAAGTTGTGATACAGACTTACGATGTTAAACACAGGGTAATTAAACAGGTAATTGAAAGCGACTACACCGATCTGTATTTTACGGAGATGGAGGAGCGCCGGAGTTTTAGATATCCGCCTTTTTACCGTATTATTAATCTCGATATAAAACATAAAGATCCCGAGGTTGCAAATAACCAGGCCACCTACCTGGCCAACGAACTCCGTAAACATTTTGGCGACAGGGTAATAGGGCCGGAGTCACCGTTGGTGGCCCGTATCCGCAATTATTATATTAAAAGTATTATGCTGAAATTTGAAAAGGATGCAGATTCGATCAATAAGGCAAAGGTGATCATCAGAGAGGTGATCACCCAATTCCAAACCACCAAATTAAGTAAGGGAAGCATCGTGCAGCCGGATGTAGATCCTTATTAGGGTGTAATCATTGGTTGTTAATCGCATTTACAATATAAATTATGCTCGAGATCAGACCCGTTTGCGAAAACTGCGGAAAGGCTCTTCCATGCGACAGTAGGGAGGCGATGATCTGCACTTTTGAATGCACTTTTTGTAAGCACTGTGTGGATGATGTTTTATCCAACGTATGCCCCAATTGCGGTGGCGGATTTGAAAAACGGCCGGTAAGACCCTCCCGGCATTTAACCAAATATCCTGCCGCCACCAATCAGCTTATAAAGCCGATTGATATTGAAAAATTTAAAGAACTGGCAGACAAATACAAAGGGATCGATCCGCATTTGAGATGAAAATTAGTTGAACTACAATGAAATTCGGGTTACATTAGTGCTCACAAATGGCATATAAATACGTTGATGATTATCGTGAGCAGGGCGCACGTAAAAAATTAGTTGAGGAATTAGTTAAAAAAGGAATTACAGATAAAAGGGTTTTGGCGGCCATTGCCAAGGTGCCGCGTCACTATTTTTTTGACGAAACTTTCTGGAGCCAGGCTTATAAAGACATTGCCTTCCCCATCGGCGAAGATCAAACCATTTCGCAACCCTATACTGTGGCCTACCAAAGCGAGTTGCTTAACGTTCAAAAAGGGGATAAGGTGCTGGAGATAGGTACCGGCAGCGGCTACCAAACCTGCGTACTGATTGAACTTGGCGCCAAAGTATATACCATTGAGCGGCAGGAAAAACTATACTACCACACCGCCGATATACTTCCCCGAAAAATGGGGTACCATGCCCGGTTTTTCCTGGGCGACGGCTCGCTGGGCATTGCCAAACGCGCACCTTACGATAAAATAATTGTTACGGCCGGTGCGCCCACAGTGCCCGATGTGTTATTAAAACAGCTGAACATCGGCGGGATACTGGTAATACCGGTTGGCGACGAAAAATCGCAGAAAATGGTTACCGTGTTAAAGACCGGCGAAAACAGTTACGAGAAAATGGTGCTGGATACCTTTAGGTTTGTGCCGCTGCTGGGCGATAAAGCCTGGTGAATTTTGTTATTTGGCGGTTCCTGCATCAGTGATCTTTTTGATATTAAATTTTATCATATAATAATCTATATCGATCCAGGTATGGGTGATCGGAAAGTCGGGTTTCAAGCCCCTGCCGATATTAGGCTCGTCGCTGAGGGAATTGGTCCATAATAAGGGCAGCGAAAGCTGCAAGCCGGTTTGTGGTAGCGTCACCCTTACAATATCCCCGCCATCGCATCCGGCTTTGCCGCCGCCTGTTTCGGTGCCATACACCGTACACTGCCGCTGACTCTTTAAAGCCACGGCAAGCAGCGAAGCAGCCGAAAATGTTCCCCCGTTTACCAACAGGTGCAAGCGGCCGTTAAATTGCGCCGGGTAGGGTTTTTGTAATTCGTTGGCCGGATATTTTGTAGTGTAGGGCTTGCGTTCCAACAATGAAAGATCAATTTGACCATGATCTTTGGCTTTTGCAAGCAATTCATTAAACTTCTTTATATCAACCACGCCTTCATCGTTCTGGGTAAAAAAGAAATTATCCTTAAACAAGTATTTCATCAGGTCAATGCAGATATAGTCGATCCCTCCCTGGTTGCCCTTTAAATCTATCACCAGGTCTTTTATGTTCTGTTTATTAAGTGTTTCAAAAAGCCACCGATGAAAAGCAAGATAGTCGGAGTAGGTAAACGACCTTATTTTAACAAACATAGTTGAAGGCATATCCCGTTGAAAATAAACGGAATGGATGAGGGAATCGGGTATTGCCGGGGCACTCGGATTCTCAAAATGGACTTCATTTAAAAATTGGTCGGGTGTCTTTTTATCTTTCGACGATACCGTATTTTTATTTACGGGAGCACCTTTAACCGTTAACAGCTTTTGTACGCCTTTCGTGCTTTTGAACAGGATGCTAAATTCCTGTTTTTGTGGGTGGACTTGATTATACAACCTGTTGAATTCGCCTTCCTCTAGCAAAAAATTCTTAAAGCTGGTGGCGTGCCCGTCTCCCGGGATCAACGTTCTGACTTCGTTAAATAATTGCTGGTCGGTTTTACCGTCGATGGATATAATTTCGTCTCCCGGCTGAAAGGAGGTGTCGGGTTTCCCGATATAGTTTTTTACGAATAGTTGATTGTTATTAATATAAACGTGGAAAGGGATTAGTAAATGGGTTTCGTTATTGTACTTTTTAATACTCGCCTCGCTTAAAAATAATTGGGTATGTCCTGATCTGATCCTTGATGTAGTCAGCTGGAGCAAATGCCAAAATTGAATCTCGGTCATCGGGTGGTTCAATTTTGATAATGCTTTATCAAAATAATGATCCACCGAGTCCTTCGGCGAGTAACGGTACAGGCTTGGATGTGCTTTTTCCAGCACTGCGCGGAAATATTGGAAATCGGAAACCAACTGGTCAACGGAAAATAAGGCGGCGGAATCGGGTTTTGGCTGGGCATCGGCAAAAGAGGAAATCAACAAAAAGCAGGTTAACAATAAAGCTAAATAGATCCTGATTTTTGCCATCATACACCAATTATCGGTTTAATTTATTCGTCCGTCCCCCTTGCCTTATTCAGTCCTCATACACCACATAAACTCCCCCTTCAGGGGGCCGGGGGGTGAGGCCCGGGGGGTTACCCTTTAAGTACCCTGCTCAACTCAATCTTTGTATCCCGCTCTTTCATGGTTTCCCGTTTATCAAATGTCTTTTTACCCTGGGCCAGGCCAATCTCCAGCTTGGCAAAGCCACGCTCGCTGATGAAAAGGGCCAGGGGCACAATGGTTAGGCCTTTTTCTTCGCCACGGGTTTGGAGCTTTTTCAATTCTTTTTTATTGAGCAGCAATATGCGGTCGCGCTTAGCTTCGTGGTTATAGAACGAGCCGAAACTATATTCGGAAATGTGCAGGTTACGGACATACAGCTGGCTGCCTATAAATGTACAAAATGCATCATTTATGTTCGCTTTACCCTGGCGGATTGATTTAATTTCGGTGCCCAGCAGTTGTATCCCGGCAGTGTATTTGTCCAGTATATGGTATTCAAAATAAGCTTTCTTGTTTTTTATGTAGATATCCTGGTTCATCACTGGCCTCTTTGGTGCAAATATGCAAATTATTTTTGCACGAATTTTATGAATGCGGGTTGGCCAGGGAAATCGCGTTTAAGATTTACCGCGACATTTTTTATAGCCGACAGGCTTTAAACAGTTGCGATGCTATGCCACCACCATATTAGTGCCCTTATTTGGTAAATTTTATTTGCTTCGTTAACACAGCTTTTAGAATTGGTGGGGCTTTTTCCATAGCGATGGGTTTTCAAACCCATCGCTATCCGGTAATTGAGTTCGCTATTTTTTAAGAGCGATCCCTTCGGGTTTGGCCTTGTGTTGTGATGCATCAATTATAAAACGTTGATGATCCCAAACAAAGAACAAAATGAGACTTTGGACTACCGGCTCAAGACCATCAACTTAAAATTATTGCGGCTTAACCACCAATACCGGGACATTAACCTTGTGCCTCACCGAGTTTACCGTTGTTCCAAAAATAAGGTCTTTAAGCGCCTTGTGCCCGTGCGACCCCATCACTATAAAATCGATATTTTCTTCTTTTACAATTTTGGCGATGGAGCTTGCGGCACTGCCAAAACCGATGTGGGCGGCTGCATTATAGCCAAGTTTTATTAATGTACCAACATAAGTATCCAGGTTGTCGGCATCGCTTTGAGTTTCGTGGTCCATTACCTCGGTACCATAATAGCGTGCGCCGGCCGTTTCCACTACGTGTATAAGCGTATAGGCAGCTTTTTTACCGCCCTGCATAATGGCATTTCTGATACATTCAGTGTCGTTTTTTGAAAAATCTATCGTTACGCCAATGTGCCTGTAAACTATCGGGGTAAGGTCTTCAATAGTGGTGGCCAGGCCATGCGGAACCTGGGCCGGTGTATCGTAATGTTTAAATAACAAGGGCCTTAAAAATACGTAGATCAGCAAGAATGTTATGGCCACAATCAGGGGTATCACCAGGCCGTAAATCCAAACAGCAGCCTGGGGATATTGCTTTATCCAGTCGGCAAGTTGCTGTATCACCAACTTCGCATTTAAAAAAACAATCAAAATGGCGCAGGCCCATGCCAATATCTTCACCTTTAAACTAATAGCAAATTGCCCCATCCTTTTCCGGTTAGATGTAAAATGGATGAGCGGGATAACCGCGAAACCCAATTGCAGGCTCAATACCACCTGGCTTAAAATAATAAGGCTGCCCAGACCCTTTTCGCCAAAATAAATAATGGTAAACACCGCCGGAACGATGGCCAGCACCCGCGTTAGTAAGCGCCGCAGCCATGGCTCAATACGCAGGTTAATATGGCCTTCCATTATAATTTGCCCTGCCAATGTGCCGGTTATGGTTGAGCTTTGGCCCGAGGCAATTAAGGCAATGGCAAACAGGGTGGGAGCAAGTTTGCCGAAAATATGTTCGAGCAATTTATAGGCATCCTGTATTTCGGCCACCTGGAAAAATCCGTGCTTAAAAAAGGCGCTGGCCGCCAATATCAATATCGCTGCGTTTACCACAAAAGCCAGGTTAAGGGCAATAACCGTGTCAAAAAGATTAAATTTTATTGCTGCCTTTAGCCCTTTTGGTGTCCGGCTGATCTGGCGGGTTTGTACCAGCGACGAATGCAGGTACAGGTTATGCGGCATCACCGTGGCGCCGATAATACCTATTGCGATATACAAAGCACTCCCCGATAAATTTTGCGGGATAAACCCTTTAACAATGCCGGCTGCGTCAGGACCTACAATAAACATTTCCACCAAAAACGAAACGCCAACGATAAATATCATCGACATAATAAATACTTCGAGTTTGCGCATGCCTTTATTCATTAAAAAAAGCATGAGGACTGTGTCGGTTATGGTGAGGGATACCCCCCATATCAGCGGCAGGTGGAACAGCAATTGAAGACCGATGGCCATCCCGATGATTTCGGCGAGGTCACAAGCTATGATGGCGATCTGCGCCAGGATGTACAGGCAAAAATTTATGGTGCGCGGATAGGCGTTTTTTGACGCCTGTGCAAGGTCGAGCCCGCGTACAATGCCAAGCCTTGCGCTAAGCGACTGCAATAACAGCGCGATAAGGTTTGATGCAAATAATACCCATATCAGCCGGTAAGCAAAAGCGCTGCCGCCGGCGATATCGGTGGCCCAGTTGCCGGGATCCATATAGCCCACACTGACAAGGTAAGCAGGGCCAATGAACGCCATAATCCGGCGCCAGCCTATTTTATTTTCGGTTTTTATGGAACTGTGTACGTTGCCTAAGGATTGGTTCGGGGCGCTCATATCGAAATCAGTAAATTGTTAGCCACCTCGCGGCTTATTTGTATTCTTTTATCCTCGGTTTGCAGTATCATGGAATGATCGAACTCGATGACGTCGATGACTTGTATATTTTTGCCAATAGTGAGTTCCTGTTTTTCGAGATACTGCAAAAAAGCCTTTGAATGATCGCGAACACCGCAGATGACGCCGCCTTCGTTAACGGCTATTGATGAAACGGGTTTTAAATTGTGGATCTTAATTAAGCCATTGCAATCGGGTATCGGGTCGCCATGCGGATCGTATTTGGGATAACCCATAAACTTGTCAAGCCGGTCGATCAACTCGTTCGACGATATGTGTTCCATCTCCTCGGCCATCTCATGCACCTGGTCCCATTTAAAGTCCAGTTTTTCAACCAAAAAATATTCCCACAACCGGTGCTTCCTGATAATATTTACCGCTATTTTCTCGCCGGCGGCGGTAAGCGAAACACCCTGGTAAGGCGTATAGTTTATCAGTTCCTTATCAGCAAGCTTTTTTAGCATATCCGTTACCGACGATGCCTTGGTGTTTAACAATGCGGCAAGCTGGTTGGTGCTTACACTTGTTGCATTCAGCGAGAGGTGATAAATGGATTTTAAATAATTTTCTTCGGCTAAAGTATTCATTTATGCAAATCTAATAATAAATTTAGACAGGTCTAAATTTATTATCGACAAAAAATTTATTTCTGTAAAAATAGTTTTTTAAGAAATTTTATTTTGTGAATTAAGTAAAACCCTATATTTGCCTATACCATGAGTGCAGAATTAGATAAAACAGATCTTCAGATTTTGAAGATATTGCAATCAAACGGGCGGATAACCAACCTCCAGCTTTCTAACGAGATAGGGCTTTCACCCGCACCTACTCTTGAGCGTGTGCGCAAACTGGAAAACGCCGAATACATTAAAAGTTACCATGCGCTTGTTGACGAGGAAAAACTTGGGCTGGGGATAAAAACGTTTATCCAGATCTCGCTCGACTTTCATCAGAAGAATACGATACAAACTTTTATAGACGAAATAAAGAATATAAAAGAGGTTACCGAATGCCACCACGTAACCGGGCAATGCGATTTTTTATTGAAAGTTTACGTGCGCGACATTAAATCGTACGAGCAACTGATAATGGAAAAAATAAGCCGCATCACCGTTGTTAAAACCTTCCAGACCATGATGATCATGTCCACGAGCAAGAAAGAACCCATAGTGCCGCTGGAGTATTAAATTAGGCACGAATTTTCACTAATTGGTTCGAATTTCACGAATGAAAACTAATTCACACGAAGGGTAATATTTAATAGTTCTTGTAGGACAGCCGCTTCTGTACAAGCGGCCCGATCAATAAATCCAGGGTATTATTCTCGATACCCGTTTTTTATAATCTTCGTATTGTGTGCCAAATTCGGCGGTTAATGCCTGTTCTTCAACAACCATGCGGTAATTCATAGCCAAAAACACGGAAACCACTACTACTGCAAAGGATAGTATGCTGCCGTCACTCAACCCAAGTCCGGCAATGATCAGCATCAGTCCAAGATAACTGGGATGCCTTACAATTTTATAAAGCCCGCTTGTTTTTAAGGCGTGTGTAGTTGCAATGGACACATCCACAGTAAACATTTTGCCTAATTGTACAATTGCTATCCAGCGTATAATAAAACCGGCAACTGTCACCCCGATCCCGATCTTCTTCGCCAGGGAAGGGTCGGGAAACAACCATATCCCGTAGCCGCCGATAAATCCTGCCACGGTTAAACTAAGTGGTATGGCGATCCAGAGCAATAACATCGAGCTTTTGTCGGAACGATCCTTTACGGCGCCCGATTTTGAACGTTTGACTAAGAATAATGCAATTTCCGAAGCTCCGAAAATGATAGCGAGGTAACTGTTTATACTCATTTTTTAACAATAAAAGTTCTATATACAAATATGCAGACGAATTGATCAAATTCTGCATTTTCAAATTAACCTAACGCCAAATTGCAAATAGATCAGCGAACCTATCTATCAAAATTTCCCCTTTAGGGGATTAAGGGGTAATTTGCCAGTTAACCGGCTCTTGTCCCTCTTTTATTAAAATCTCGTTTGTCTTCGAAAACGGCTTTGAACCAAAGAAGCCCCTGTCGGCCGAAAAAGGCGATGGGTGGGGCGACCTGATAATGAAATGTCTTTTTTGATCTATCAGTTCTGCTTTGGCCTGTGCAAAGGCGCCCCACAAAATAAAAACGATACCCTCTTTTTTGTCGGATATGGTTTTGATGACTTGGTCAGTAAATTCCTCCCAACCCTTTTTCTGGTGAGATCCGGCTGTGTTTGCACGTACGGTAAGGCTTGCATTTAATAACAATACGCCCTGTTCGGCCCATTCGGTTAAATCGCCGTGGTTAGGGGTTACAAAACCGGGGATGTCGGTAGAAAGCTCTTTATAGATATTCCGGAGGGATGGCGGTATAGTAACACCTTTTTGCACTGAAAAGGATAGCCCATGCGCCTGGTTTTCGCCGTGGTAAGGGTCTTGCCCCAATATCACAACTTTAACCTGATCAAACGGTGTGGTATTAAAGGCGTTAAAAATATCACCACCCTTTGGGTATATTTTAAATCCGGCCTGTTTCTCGTTTTTTAAAAATTCCCGGAGCTTAACCATGTAATCTTTATCGAATTCCTGCTCCAAAACATGCAGCCACGAAGGTTCTAATTCTATTGCCATAAATATTTTTACAGATGTTGATTTAGCGTACAAATAAACGGATATTTGCATGCTAATTTATAATATTACAAACGATGTCGAATTTAGTAAGGCTTATTGCTGCCTGTGTTATTTTAGGCGCCGCCGTGGCGCTATGTGTTTTTGGTTTTTGGGGCTGGGGGATATTAGTGCTGTTTTTTGGAGGATTTATTTTACTTAGCTATTTCTTTAACGAAAATATGATACTTACCCAGTGGTTTTTGCGCAAGGAGAAGCCGGAAAAAGCTGAAGAATGGTTGTTAAAGATCACAGACTATGAAAAACAATTGATCAAAAATCAGCATGGTTATTATAATTTGCTGATGGGTTTGATAGAAACACGCAAGGCCCCGTTAAAATCAGAAAAATATTTTAAAAAGGCGCTTTCGCTGGGTATGAAAATGTCGCACAATACGGCTTTGGCTAAACTTAGCCTAGCCGGCATTTCAATGGCTAAGCGGAATAAACGCGAAGCGCAGATGTATTTATCTGAAGCGACAAAGGAGGATAAAAACAAACTTCTTACCGAGCAAATAAAAATGATGAAAAGCCAGATGGCACAGATGGATAAACAGCAGGTGGTAAGGGGCGGATATCGTCAGTTTTAGAAAAAATGATTGAAGTGACGCAAAAGCGCGTCAGTAAATAAAAATAAAAACGACCCCGAAAAAGGGTCGTTTTTTATTTTTCCTCTATCGAACTGTAGTAATCAGGCTCGGATGAATGATTTTGATTGCCGCCAATATATTTTTCAGGTAAATAATAGCCGTCCTCTGAAGGATTTGCTACCTCAACCATTTTCAGCAGGCTCCTGATAAACGAAAGATTGAAATTACTTCTATTTAGTTTTATCAGGTATTCGTTTTCTGTTATCTCGAGAATTGAATTAGTCATAACTTTAGTTATAAGCGTTTATTGCAATAATAAACAACATAATTAATACCAAAGTCTAATTCGTTTTAAGCTTTTATTAACAAATTGTTATTAATAAGCAGGTTTTCAGTGCGATATTTTTTTTCCACATTCAAAGCGGACACATCGAGGCTGTAGTTTTATTTGAAAATGAGTGAAGGCAAACCTATACCAATGGCAATTCCATAAAAAAAATCGGCCCAAAAAAAGCGGAGGATATTGAAAACATAAATAAGGCCGATGATAGGGAACGACAAAATGGCCAGCAGATTTCGTTCTTTAACCTTTTCCTTAGCCTGCTCGTAAATGTTTTTCGCATCCTGGTTAGAGGGTATGGCGTGCATGCCAATGGAAACACCCAGCCATATCAGGAAATAGGATAGCGGATGATCGATATTAAAAAACTTTATCGGCATGTAAGCAGGGAAACAAATCAAGAGGCACAGGATGGTATTTACCAGGAATGGGCCCATGCTAATTAAAAATGTTGAATAAAAATTGTTTGTGTTTTCGTGTATTACATAGCCTGCCGGGTTACCAACGCGGAAATAACATACATCAAAAACCGCGACTTTTCGCAGCTTGCAAAAAAACAGGTGCGCAAACTCATGTACAATTACACCGGGGAAAGTAAGTATAGATATAAAAAAGCCTGGTATCATTTTAAAGAATTAGAGGTGTAACCATTTGGAAATTTTTTATCAAATTCATCTTTGGAGATAATTTGTTTTGAATCGAGCCGGTATAATATACGGCCTATATATTCTTTGGCATCAGCGCTGGTGTCGTCCAATGCTTTTGACCGGTTCAAATACCTGATCGACAGGGCTTTTGTCGAATCAGTCCCATTTTGTGAATAGAGGCACGCGTATGCAGATGAAACGCTGGCCCAGGCATCTGCTTTTGTTGAGTCGAGTTGTAAAAGTGCTTTGGACGAGGTTAAAAATAGGTTATAGTCCTTTTTGTCGAAGCCCGACCCCATTTCGGCCTGCAAAACCAACTGGTTAATATGAAAGTCCGGAGGCAAATCCTTACAGTTATCCAGTACCGCCAAAGCTTCTGTCGATTTATCTTTTTGCAAAAGGTCAACTGCTTTAAAATAATTGGCTAAAGCGCCTATCTCTTTTACTTCGGGAACATTAGCCGAGGCGCGTTCCATTAGCGCTGCAGCATCCGACACCTTACGTTCGGCAAATGCACTATTTGCCTTTCGGATATCCATATACCCCTGGTAAAAACGCCAGTTCCAAAACATGGAGAATATAACGATGCATATAACGCCTGCGAAAAAAAGCTTCACCCACAAAGGAAATACCTTTTTATCGAGATTTACTTTGCAGGAATCGCATATAGGATAAGCCGATATTTTATCAAGTGTAATTCCAGGAAAATCGTTTTTGCAAAATGCGCAGACCGAGCCGGAGGCGGGTTGTTCAGCAGCCGAGCTTTCTTCGGCAGGAATATCACCGGAACAGCAAATAGTACAGGAGCCATTGTTCAGCCCGATTTTGCCGGGCGAATGCGTGTTTTTTATATTACCGGTGAAAGCAGAAATGATTTTCATTTACTGTGATACGATTGAAGGTATATTACACAATTTGAATGCTACAGTAAATATATCACAATAAATAAAATAAATTTTTATCAGTAAAAAAATAATGCGCTGTAGGCTGACATTTTTTAAACAAACCAGGCCATCACCAAATCCTTACCTGGCATCGTAATATCCAGTTTCATTTTTTTGCGCATGCCACCGAGATCGTTAAATACTTTATTCGGGTTAGCTGCTTTCAGGTCTTCAATGGAGTTAAAGCCCATTTTGTTTAGTACAGGCACCCATTCTGCCGGTACGCCAATATTTATAAAATCATCCGCAGTAACTGCCTTTGCCTTTTTTTCGGGACGCATCTGCGGGAAAAATAAAACCTCTTGTATGGTACTTTGGTTGGTCATCAGCATTACAAACCGGTCTATCCCGATGCCCAGGCCCGATGTTGGCGGCATGCCATATTCAAGCGCCCGCAAAAAATCTTCGTCCATGGCCATGGCTTCGTCATCACCGCGGCCGGCCAATATCAATTGTTCTTCCAGGCGCTCGCGCTGGTCGATAGGGTCGTTCAACTCCGAGTACGCATTTGCTATCTCCTTGCCGTTTACAAAAAGCTCAAAGCGCTCCACCAGCCCGGCCGTTGTGCGGTGTTTTTTGGCAAGCGGCGTCATTTCAATCGGGTAGTCGGTAATGTAAGTTGGCTGTATCAAATTCGCTTCAACTTTGGCGCCGAATATCTCATCGATCAGTTTGCCTTTACCCATGGTTTCATTTATTTCGATGCCAAGGTCCTTACAGGTTGACCTTAAGGCGGCCTCATCCATTTTGGAAACATCTATGCCTGTATATTTCAAAATAGAATCATACATCGATAGTTTTTCGTATGGCCCGGCAAAATTGATCTCATTGGCGCCATATTGTACCACGGGGATACCATGTACTGCCCTGGTTACGGTTTCCAGGCATTCCTCAACCATCGCCATCATCCAGTTATAGTCTTTGTAGGCTACATAAATTTCAAGGCTGGTAAATTCCGGGTTATGGGTGCGGTCCATCCCCTCGTTACGGAACATTTTCCCGAACTCATAAACACCGTCAAAGCCGGCAACAATAAGGCGTTTTAAATACAGTTCGTTGGCTATACGCAAAAAAAGCGGCATATCCAGCGTGTTATGGTGCGTTACAAAGGGGCGTGCTGCAGCGCCGCCATGTACAGGCTGGAGTATAGGTGTTTCCACCTCCAGCCAGCCCTGCAGGTTAAAGTAATCGCGCATGCTGCTGATCACTTTTGAGCGATTGATAAATATTTGTTTGTACTCGGGGTTAACCGTAAGGTCTACATACCGCTGGCGGTAGCGCATTTCGGGGTCGGTAAATGCATCGTGAATGGTACCGTCTTCTTCGCGTTTAACCACCGGAAGCGGCTTTAACGATTTGGAAAGAAGGGTCATTTCCAGCACATGCACGGATATTTCGCCCGTCTGCGTTAAAAATACATAACCTTTTACGCCTATATAGTCGCCAATATCAAGCAGTTTTTTAAATACGGTATTGTATAGGGTTTTATCCTCGCCGGGGCAAATATCATCGCGTTTCAAATATATCTGTATGCGGCCGGTGGAGTCCTGTAGTTTTGCAAATGAAGCGCTGCCCATAATGTTACGGCTCATGATACGGCCGGCAATGGTTACACTTTTGTAGGTATCCGGGAATTTTTCAAAATTATCGGTGATCTCCTGTGCAAAGGCAGTAACCTTATATTCTTCGGGTGGATAAGGGTTAATACTTAAGGCACGAAGCTGCTGTAATGATTCGCGGCGTAAAATTTCCTGTTCGGATAGGGCAATACTCATATTTTTATTTGAGGCGCAAATTTAGCTTTTTTTGCTGTTTGAAGGATATTAGATTTGACAACTTTTTGAAAGTTGTTAAATCTGTTGAATGATAATATCTTTACCGCATGAACTTAAAAGTAATTGCTTTTGATGCGGACGATACCCTTTGGGTTAATGAGCCTTATTTCAGGCACACCGAGGAGCAATTTTATAATTTACTGGGCGAGTATTCGTCACAGCGCGGACTGGAGCGGGAGCTATTAACCACCGAAATTGAGAATCTTAGTTTTTATGGCTATGGTATAAAAGGTTTTGTACTGTCGATGATAGAAACGGCGCTAAAAGTTACCGGTAACAAGATAAGCGCAGAAGCGATAAAAAAGATCATCGACTTGGGCAAACAAATGCTTGATCAGCCCATTGAACTGTTGGATGGGGTAGAGGACGTTTTGCTTGCCTTAAAGGATAAATACCGCCTGGTTGTTGCCACCAAAGGCGACCTGCTTGACCAGGAACGAAAGTTGAAGAAATCGGGGATCAGCCATTATTTTCACCACATCGAAGTGATGTCCGAAAAAGATGATGCCAATTATATAAAGCTTATCCGCCACCTGGATATACAGCCCGACGAACTGATGATGATCGGCAATTCCCTGAAAAGTGATATCCTCCCGGTTTTAAACATAGGCAGTTATGGCGTGCATGTTCCCTATCATATTACCTGGGCGCATGAACATATTGATGAAACGATAAATGATGAGAAATTCAGGAGCGCCGAAAAAATAACGGATGTGCTTGCGTTTTTGTAGTATGAACTCCAAATATTCGGCAGATAGTAAGAAATCTCACATTCAACAATTACAACGGTCAATTCTTCGCTGCCGGCTTTTGGTAAACATGCGTATGTTGCACTTTAGCAACCGGTTGGGGAATGGAAGTTAACAGCGTTGCAACCGAATTTATCAGGCAGTGAAGCGCAATCCCCCAGATAAAGCCGTTTTTAAACCGTACATAAGATAGCGCCACGCCCATACCCAATTGCGGCAAAACATATATGGGATATATCCAGATCATTTGCCATTGTAGTGGCGCATAATTAAAAATATGCATTAAGCCAAACATCATGATGGAGAGGATAATAAAGGCCTTTTTACGGTTTGGACTAAGGTTTATTTCAGCCGGGAGCAGTTTAAAAATTACGAAACAAATTGTTGCCGAAACCCCAATCCTGATCAATAGCATATAAGCCACCCCGACATGGACAGACAGAAACTTAACCAAGGGCAGGGGACTACTAAACAAAAAGATTGCGACAGCGATACTGATGGCGATATGCAATCTTTTAAATGATAAAGGCAAGCGGAAAATGGTTTCTTCCAGAATGGGGCCGATAAGGCATATATAAAGGATTGCAATGGTGTAACCTACCTTGTGGATGAGGCGATGAAAAGCATCGATGCCCTGTTTGGCAATGCTGGGGTGATGAAACAGGTGAGTTACGCAATAGTCGGCTAAATAAGCCAGGGGGGCAATTGCCAGCAGGAACAGAAAAATAAAGCCGTATGCTTTCAATACTGTCAGCACTTTTTCGCCAAACGATTGGGTGTTTGTGAGCGGTAAATTGGGGTAATTCCCAATCGCAAATATTTCTTTCAGCATGAATAGCCTTTAGCGGGCGGCTTTTTTAATTTTCAAATTTTCAAATTTTCAAATCAACCAATCAATCGGCTTCCGCTTCCTGCAGGTACATTTCATCAATAGGACCGGCGTATTTTTTCTCTATCACCTTTCGTTTGGCTTTCATGGTTGGGGTAATCTCTCCATCTTCAATGCTGAAAGGATTACGTTTCACTTTAAAGTTTTTGATACGTTCAAATTTTGCCAGCTCGTTTGATAAACGTTTCAGATCCTGGCCTATCCAGTCAACAATTTCTTTGTCCTCAATAAACACTTCGGGTTTTTCAAAAAAGTCATTCTTTAAATTAAAAGCCTCCTGTAAAGTTTCCCTTCCCGGTACCACAATGGCAGTAATGTATTCGCGTTTATCGCCAATTAAAAATACCTGCTCAATTTTGGGACTTTTTAAATAGGTGTTCTCAACCGGTGTGGGGTATATGTTTTTGCCATAAGCATTTACCAGCATATTTTTTAAACGATCGGTGATCTGCAGATTTCCCTTATAGTAACGGCCAATATCGCCGGTATGGAACCAGCCATCGGTATCAATTACCGATGCGGTTTCTTCAGGTTTGTTCCAGTAACCTTTCATTACGCAGTGCCCGCGAACAATGATCTCGCCTTCTTCAGACTGAAAATCCGGTTTAAAGCTTTCATAGGTTTGAATGGTATAAATATGTTTGGTATCCACATTTTGTATGGCTACCTCAATTCCGGGGATAATGCGGCCCACGGTGCCATAAATAATCCGGTCTGTTTCAGTAACAGACATAACCGGCGAAGTTTCTGTTAAGCCGAAGCCCTCCAATACTTTTATACCCAGGTCGCCATAAAACTCACCGATGTTTTTCGGTAAGGCGCCGCCGCCTGAGAGCATGATCTTTAAGCGGCCACCGGTTTTTTCCTTTATTTTGCTGAACACGAGTTTCTCGGCGATTTTATGCTGGTTACTTAATATAAGCCCCGGTTTTTTGCCGGCCTCGTGAATCAGTCTCACTTCCTTGCCAATTTTAAGCGACCACAGGAATATTTTTGATTTCATCCCCCCTGCCGTTGTTCCGTTTTTCATTGCCCGGTCGTGTATGCGCTCCAGCAGGCGGGGTACGCAATTCATGATGTTTGGCCTTACTTCGGCCATGTTTTTTGCAAGCAGGTCCAGGCTTTGGGCAAAGGCTATTTTGCAGCCAACATATAAACAAACATGGTAAGTTGCAGTACGTTCGAACACGTGCGACAATGGCAGAAAGGACAGAAATACGTCCGTTTTTACAATAATGGGTATTTGTATAAGGCATACCCTTGCATTTTCGGTAAGGTTATAATGGGTAAGCATTACACCCTTTGGTGTGCCGGTAGTACCAGACGTATAGATGAGGCAGGAAAGATCGGAAGGCAAGATCGCTTCGCGTGCTGCGTTTATTGCCGTTTGGTATTTGTTCACCAGGTGGTTGCCTTCGCCGATGAGGTCTTTCAAGCTGATAACCCCCGCGTCGAGATGCAATTTGGCGGTAAGTTTTTCAAATTCATCAAATGCCGGGACAATCCGCAGCAAGGCAGGGCAGTTGTTGGCAATTTTAAGTACTTTCCTTAACAAGAACGGGTTGCCGACCAGGATAGTTTTTAAGCCGGAATCGTTTATAATATATTCTATTTCGGCCTCACTTAGCGTGGGGTAAATCGAAGTATTAATGGCGCCTATTTGCTGCAGCGCCTGATCGTAATAAACATAGTCCGGTCCATTTTCAATAATGAGGCCCAGGCGGTCGCCTTTAATCACGCCCATATCCAGTAAGTAGGCCGAGATCGCATCAATTTTTTCCAATGCCTGTTTGTAGGTAATATCAACCCAGGTATCGCCAACCTTGTGGCTCATAAATGGGTGGGTGTCCGGGTGAATATTTTTTACTACGTTCCTGATAAGGCTGGGAATGGTCGATCTTTCGGCTGCCGTGTTCATTTTGGGTTTAATCGTGTTTAAGAGAAACAAATCTAATTTTATTTTTAGAAAAAAGATTACGTGGTTTTATTTTGTTCCGTAGTGGGCTCTGTTCCCTTCCTTTACCCCCCCCCCGTGGTCTGTGTCCTCACAGACCATCCGTTTTCTAAGTAGAAGCTTTTTTTTTCGTCATCATAAAAAAATCCTCAGGAAATAACTACTTTCAATTATGGAATTAAATGTTATTTATTTTTATACCGTGGCAATCCTGAATTGGCAGCATTTGTTGGAATCAGATAAATTTAAAATGATCGTGATTGATAGTTTGAAACATTTGGTGAAGGAAAATAAGTTGATCGTTTACGGTTTCGTTATTATGCCCAATCATATCCATATCAGTTTGGAAAATAAGGCAATGAATGGAAAAGAGATGCCGCATGCCAGTTTTATGAAGTTTACCGGGCACGCTTTTTTAGAGGAATTGCGCGGCACAAATAATCCTTTATTGGACAATTTTAAAGTAGACAGGTATAGCAGGAAGCACCAGTTTTGGCAAAGAAGAGGTTTGCCAATTATTATGTACGACAGGAAAATTTTGGAACAAAAGTTAGATTATATTCATTTTAATCCTTTACAGGAACACTGGAGATTAGTTTCCGACCCAAATGATTACTATTTTTCATCTTGCTCTTTTTATGAACTGAATGACAACCGCTTTGATTGGCTTACACATTATATGGACGTGTTTTAAAACTGGCTATGGTGGTCTGTGGGGACACAGACCACGGAGGAAAAGAACACAGACACGAAGAACCAGTATATCAAACCAAATAAATGATCACCGAACTCAAATCCTTTCTTAAAAAATATGCCCCGTTCAGCGAAACCGAATTGGCCGACCTGGCAAGTAAGTTTAAAACCAGGAAGCTAAAAAAGAATGAGTACTTGCTGAAGGAGGGAAAAACCTGTAAAGACCTTGTTTTTGTGCAGGAAGGTTGTCTCCGGTTATATTACATTGATAATGATGTGGAGATTTCGGTATGGTTTGCATTTAAACACTCCTCCGCGATAGACATTTACAGTTTTATAAGTGAAAAACCGTCAGGCTACTTTATACAGGCCATTGAGGATAGCGAGGTGCTTTTTCTGCCGAAAACAGAACTTTTGAATTTATACCGGGTATATCCTAAAATGCAGGAAATGATGCGGAATTTTTGGGAAGATGCAGTGCTGAATTTGCTCGATAGATTTACCGCGCTGCAAAGGGATTCGGCCGAAAAGCGTTACCTCGACCTGTTGGCCAAGCCGCCATACATTCAAAAAATACCGCAAAAATACCTGGCTTCGTTTATTGGGGTAACGCCGACCTCTTTAAGCCGGATAAGGAAGAATATCGCAAAGCATTAGTTGCCCCAGGATAACTTTTTTGTGTGAATGGTGAGCTAATTTGCGCCCGTTTTAAACAACATATCAATAATGGACGCAGTAAAGACAAAATTAATGGAAGCCGAACAAAAGGCAGCCGAACTGTTTAGCGCAGCAGAAGAACGGAATTTAATAGTCGCCGGGAAATCGGAAAGAGAATTGAACGAGGAAATTTTTGCGTTGGCAAACGAATTGTTTGGTATTGAAAAATACTGGCATAAAAGGATTATCAGGTGTGGCCCCAATACACTAAAACCTTACGACGAAAATCCGCCGGACCTGGTCATCCAGGAAAACGATATCCTGTTCTTTGATTTCGGGCCGATTTTTGAAGATTGGGAAGCGGATTTGGGTAGAACCTATGTGATTGGCAACGACCCGGTAAAGCATAAATTAAAAAACGATATCGAACATGGCTGGCACACGGCAAAAGAATGGTTTGGAAGACAAACCAGCCTGACCGGGGCCGAATACTTTAATTATGTAACGGAACTAGCAAAATCTTATGGCTGGGAATACGGCGGAGAAATAGCGGGTCACTTAATAGGGCATTTTCCGCATGAAAAATTGGAAAAAGGTAATTACAGGCTGTATGTTCACCCAGAAAATCATACAGACATGTTTTTACCTGATGCCAATGGGAATAAAAGGCATTGGATTTTAGAGATACATTTTGTAGACCGGGAAAAGCAGATAGGAGGTTTTTTTGAGCAGTTGCTGACGTAGTGGTCTGCGAGGACACAGAACACGGAAATCAAAACACCGACCTTACTTCAGTAAAATCGGTGCAATCATTTTATCTAATCGGTGAAATCACCCAAACAAATCGGTAAAATCAACCAAAAAAAAATCGGTGGAATCACAAATAACTATACCGAAAAACTCTCGCCGCAGCCGCAGGTACGGCTGGCATTCGGGTTGTGAAAATTGAAACCTTTGCCGTTTAAACCGTCTGTAAAATCAAGTTCGGTACCGGCGAGGTACAGGAAGGATTTCATGTCCAGCGCAATGCGAACGCCCTGGTCTTCGAAAAACTGGTCGCCTTTTTTTATTTCGTTATCAAAATCCAGATTATACGATAAGCCGGAACAACCACCACCCTGAACAGACACCCTTAAAAAATACGAAGCATCAAGCGCCGCATCTTGCATCAGGTGATCTATTTTACTTTTTGCTTTATTTGTTATCGTTACCATTTTGGTCAGTTTTGAGTGGTGAGTGTGTTAAATTATTACCACATCCAACGTTGCACTCATAAATGAGCAGTGAACAAATAGTAAATGGTGAAACTACTCACCACCCACTCTTCACCATTCACCAGTTAATGATGTACTTTTTCGCTTTCAATTGGCGCCATGCCATTTTTTATGCGGAAATCATTAATGGCAGCCTTGATAGCATCTTCTGCCAATACCGAGCAGTGAATTTTTACCGGTGGCAGCGCAAGTTCTTCAACAATATCCATATTGTCTATTTTCATTGCATCGTCAATGCTTTTGCCTTTAAGCCATTCGGTAGCCAATGACGACGATGCAATTGCCGAGCCGCAGCCAAACGTTTTAAATTTAGCATCGGTGATCATATTGTGCTCATCAACCTCAATCTGCAGGCGCATAACGTCGCCGCATTCAGGCGCACCAACCAAACCGGTACCAACTTTGTGGCTGCTTTTGTCCAAAGTGCCCACATTGCGGGGATTGGTATAGTGATCGATTACTTTATCTGAATAAGCCATGTCTTTAATTGATTAATTTGTCTATTTGAAAATTTGAAGATGTTACTCTTTATTTATATTTTTTGCGATAATGCCTCAATTTTTAAATTTTCAAATTAAAACATCATCAAATTAGTTAGTGTTCCGCCCACTCAATTGAATCAAGGTCGATACCTTCTTTAAACATTTCCCACAGGGGCGAAAGTTCGCGAAGGTGCGTAACCGATTTTTTAGTGACTTCAATAGCGTAGTCAACTTCTTCATCAGTTGTAAAACGCCCTAAACCAAAACGTATCGAAGAGTGTGCCAAATCATCAGACAGGCCCAAACTTTTCAAAACATACGATGGTTCCAACGAAGCCGATGTACAAGCAGATCCTGAGGATACTGCCAGGTCTTTCATCGCCATCATTAAACCTTCGCCTTCAACATATTTAAAGGAAATGTTAGCTACATGCGGTAAACGGTGTTCAACATTGCCGTTTACATAGCTTTCTTCCAGTTCCAGCAATGAAGTTTGCAACCGGTCGCGCATAACGGATAAACGTTTTGCTTCGGCTTCCATTTCCTGTCCGCAAAGTTCGCAGGCTTTACCCAGGCCAACAATACCGGGAACGTTTAATGTGCCCGAACGCATACCGCGCTCATGACCGCCGCCATCCATTTGTGCGGTAACCTTCACCCTTGGGCCTTTACGGCGTACATACAGCGCGCCAACGCCTTTAGGGCCATATATTTTATGTGCCGATAATGCCAGCAGGTCAATACCATCGGCAATCACGTTAACCGGGATCTTGCCAACAGCCTGTACCGCGTCTGTCATAAACAATGCGCCGTGCTTGTGGGCAATGGCTGCAATTTCTTTTATAGGCTGAATTACACCTATCTCATTGTTGCCATACATTACCGAAACCAAAATAGTTTCGGGGGTCATGTGTTCTTCCAGCAGGTTAAGGTCAAGCAGACCATCCTCTTTTACCGGGAGGTAAGTCACCCGGCCGCCAAGTTTTTCAACGTGTTTGCAGGCATCAAGCACCGCTTTATGTTCGGTAACGGTGGTTATAATATGGTTGCCTTTTTCCTTGTACATTTCAAATACACCTTTAATAGCAAGGTTATCTGATTCGGTAGCGCCGGAGGTGAAAATGATCTCTTTTTCGCTGGCGCCAATTAGTTTGGCCACCTGCTCGCGGGCATAATCAACGCCTTCTTCGGCTACCCAGCCAAAGGGGTGGTTACGGCTGGCTGCATTGCCAAATTTGGTAGTGAAATAAGGCAGCATCGCCTCTAAAACCCGTGGGTCCATTGGCGTTGTGGCATTATTATCTAAGTATATAGGGAGGTTCATAGCTCAACAATATTAACAAGCACAAAGATACACAAACTTTTTATTTAAAATCATTCAAAACAAGGGCTAAATATCATAAACCCGCAATAAATTACAATATTTGGACATGAAGAAGGTGGAGCATATCGGGATAGCTGTAAGCGACTTTAGCGCCGCCTGCGATCTGTATGAAAAACTATTAAATACGAAAGTATATAAAGTTGAAGAAGTTGATTCTGAAAGTGTTAGGACGGCATTTTTACAAAGCGGACCCAATAAGATAGAGCTGCTGGAAGCCACCAATGCCGATAGCCCGATAGCCAGATTTATTGCCAAAAAAGGAGAAGGGATACACCATATAGCATTTGAGGTAGAAGATATTAAGGCCGAAATGAGCCGCTTAAAACAGGAAGGTTTTATACTATTGAACGACGAACCCAAACCAGGCGCAGATAATAAACTGGTTTGTTTTGTGCACCCAAGGAGCGCGGGAGGGGTGTTGGTGGAGTTGTGCCAGGAGGTTGGTAGTCATTAGTCATTAGGTCATTAGTCGTTGGGTTATTAGGTCATTGGTTTGCTTGATTAGGTGTTTTTGATTTTTGGTGTAGTAGTTCGGAGTTATGCGTTAGTGATAGGAGCGGATACCGGCCTTTGCGCCTAAGGCCTGCAGGCGTATGAGCGGATAGCACGGCCCGCCTTCTATCAGGTGGGGAACGCCCCAATAGTTAACTGGTTGGTTAAGTTGATTGAGTTAAGATAACTTACCTGTCCTCGGTTGACTGAGTTTGATTAGATCC
>Ga0206878_10102_pt1 | contig 36499 bp, 31 predicted proteins | sample Alteio_BWOrgCont_8_FD_152621 | JGI IMG/M metagenome (GOLD analysis project Ga0206878, IMG submission 152621) | Enriched cells from forest soil in Barre Woods Harvard Forest LTER site, Petersham, Massachusetts, United States -... | ecosystem: Environmental > Terrestrial > Soil > Temperate forest >... | reverse complement strand
CAATGCCCTGCGTTTCAATATAGGTTTGGAGGTTGCCGACCCAACCGGGAATGCCCGCCTCGGCTCCCATTTTATTTTAGGTGGTACCGCCCGTTTTCAATACGGCCTCACCAATAACCTGGCGGTTACGCTTACATCGGGCGCTTTCCATTTTCTTGCGATAGACAAGCCCGGGACGAATATGAAATACGACAGCTATGGCGTAATACCCATTAAAGCCGGTTTGAAAGAGTTCTTTTTGCCGCATATATATGTCGGCCTTGAAGCAGGCGAAGGCCTGGAAATAACCGACAACGGCTGGGGCCAAAAGAAACTGGATATTTCCCCGGCAGTAGGTTATGGCAGCAAACATTGGGACGTTGGTGTTCATTATGACAGCTTAACCGGTGAAAACAACACCTATGGGGTGCTGGGTTTGCGGATAGCATACGGCATCACCTCTAAATAAAATTAAAAGCCCGGGCCATTCAATTTGCCCGGGCTTTTAAACGTTTGCGGCGGCGACGAAACACAAATTGCTGCAAGTGGAGTTACTTACGAATGAACAGGTTGGCGTACGCGCTTAAAATAACAACGTATGAAAAAGCTAAAATGGATACTCTTGATAGCCTCGGTAATGATGGTGATTATCATCAGTTGTAAAACAAGATTTGCTACCACAACAGAGCACTACACCGCAGCCCCGTCTACAGTGGCTTTTGAACGTGGCAAAGTATTGGCATTCGCTGTTTGCGCGGGCTGTCATTATGATCATTCCGTCAATAAATTCATCGGCACACACATTGAGGACATACCGGGTATTGCGGGAAAAGTGTATTCTGCAAATCTTACCCATTCTAAGTCAAACGGCATTGCGCCCAAATATTCGGATGCGGAAATAAAGCACCTGCTTAAAACCGGCATTGCGAAAGACGGGCGGTTCCTGTCGTATATGCTGCGACCAAATATGAGCGAAGAAGATTTGAATGCTATTGTTGTTTACCTGCGGTCGGACGACCCGGCGGTTAGCGCTGCCGACACCACTGTGGGCCTTACAAAACTCACCCTTTTAGGTAAAACGTATATGAATATGCATGCAAGCCCGGTGGCCTACAAACAGGGTGTAAAAACACCTTCGGACAGCGATCCGGTAGCATTGGGTTACTACCTGGTTGATAACCTGGGCTGTTTTCACTGCCATTCAAAAAGCCTTACCAAATTAAATTACCTTAACCCCGACCAAACCCCTGGCTACCTGGCTGGTGGTATAAAATTAAAAGGCGAACACGGTATAGACATAGTGGCAAGCAACATTACACCGGATAAGTTTACCGGGATAGGCAATTATACTAAGGAGCAATTCCGGGCCGCGTTAATAGAAGGCCAGGCGCCCGACAGGAGCCTTAAAATACCCATGCCAAAGTTTAAAATGCTAAAAGAACCGGAAATAGATGCCATTTACGCTTACCTGCAAACAGTACCGGCGGAAAGTCATAATGTAAAGAGGTAGTACCCCAGCGCACTACCACAAAAACAATGGCGTAAACCATATCGGCGATACGTAGTATGGATCGTAATAGGGTTCGTAGTATTCCACGGTTTCTTCTTCCACGATGGTTTCTTCATAATCACCGCCGGTATTGTTGTTTTGGTTTTGCTCTTTTTCCTGTTCCAGCAGTTTCATCATCAGGTCGGCACCCTGGCCTATCATATCCACCATTGCATCCTGGCCAACCTCTTCGGGTTTAATGGCTGTTTTGCAGATGTCTTCTATCTCGCCCCAGCCATTGTCGGATACGAGGTCCATTTGCCAGCCGTTTACGCTGGTATCAAACCGGTTTTCGTTGATGAAGGACATGAAAACGATTTCAGCCGGGTCTATTTTTTTAAATAAGGCAACGGCAATACGGAGGTCGTCAAACCGTTCATCGTCTATAAAATCGGCCCAGGCCTCATCGGTATCAAAGTCGAAATACCTCGCAAATGCAAATTCGCCCTTTTCCAGGTCGACGTATGAATAAATATCATACACCTTCAGGTACTCGGTATAACGTTTCATAAACGTGTCGAATACCTCGTTGCCTTTTGCAGTTACCTGGTAATTAATGCCTGCTGTTTGCACATAGCCTTTCGACATCAGCTCAACAAACAAAGGCTCCAGTACGCTGTCGTCGCCGTTGTCAACCGTTTTAAAGGCGTGTTTCCCGTTTATCATTTCATCCATCAGGATGATGGAGGTAAACGTTTTTTTATTATCGGTAGTTATATACATATTGGTAGTAAAATTAAAATATTGGTTATAAATTATTGAAAATGTGAGCGTTAAAAGCTCCCCTCTTGAGAGGGGGCGCGCAGGAAACGTGTAGTGGGAGGGGTGTGTTCGCCATCATGCTCTACAACATGCTTCTACGTCTCAAGAGCAATCCACGCATTAAATTTCACATCTTCTCACATGGATAACTTCCAGCCATGCATAATTCAAATGCACGGCTGGTATCCTCAATATCTTTAAAATGATGGGCTTTAATTCAGCAATTTCTGCCTTTTAGCCTTAATAGCCTCCAATGCACTGGATGACGGGCCCTGGCTCAAAGCCTTATTGATCTCCTGCTCTGTAGACATGGTGGCATCATCTAACTGCGCATAGGCAGCCGCACGAAACTCCTGTGCCGATGCCTTTTGATCCATCCTGTTCAAAGTGGCTATTAAGCCGTCGGTGTCAACGCTGGAAAGCGTTTTATTTATTTTTTCGGACACCTCGGCAGTTTTTGCACGCGAGCTGATGAGCTGCGCCCTGCTTTCTGTTTCGGCTATCTGGTCTTTAATTTGTTTTATTTTAAGGTCCATCACCGCAACGGCGCTTTCCTCTTTTTCGGCCATTTTAGCAAACTGGTCGGCCTGGTTTACTGCGGCCTGGTGTGCTTCGGCAGCTTTGGCAGCCAGTTCATTTCCTTTAGCTTCGTCCAATTGTTTTGCATCAACACGGTCTAACAGATCATTCGTCTTTTTTTCCCAGTCGGCGGCAGCGTTGCGGTTTTGTAGTTCGCTGGCGCGGTGCTGTAGCGCAAGCGCTTTAATTTCGGCTTCGCCCTGTATGGCTTGCTGGTAGTTTTCCCTTAGCTCGCGCAAAATCTGCGCGGCCATTTTTTCAGGATCTTCTAATTTATCAACTGCAGCATTGGCTTCGGCCTTGCTGATGCGGAATAACCTATCGAATATGCTCATTTTTATAAAGTTTTATTGTTTTAAATAGTAGTTTAAATATTTTTTGTTCGTTTAAAATCGTGTCCTTATCTCCTGCGGCCACGGCCGAAACTGGAATGCCCAAAACTGCGACCACTGCTGCTGCTATGCCCAAAACCTCCGCGGCGCACCGGTGATGAACTGCTGCGCGAACCAAACGAACGCTGCGACCTTGAAGGACTGCCCAGGCTGCTGCGATTGCTCATCCTGGTTGACATGTGCGAGGATGTAGTCGGCCTGAAATTGCTTACCGTACGCACACGGGTATAGTAGCTTGGGTAATAACCGTAATGGTACATCGGCATGTAGTACACATGCGGGCGCATCATATAGCTCAGCAACAAAAAGTCGGTGAACGAAAACGACGAATGATAATAATTGTCGTTGCCTACATAATTGGGGTTACCCTGTATGTTAAGATCAGCGGTTTGGCGGGTACTGTCGGGTGCAATTTTAATGCGGGCCACGGTTACCGAATCCGTATCGCTAACGTTATCCATTATGTTTAGCCTGCCCTGGCCGGTTTCCTCCACTTTCAGGTAATCAATATTCCCGTCCTTATCCAGGTCCAGGTTGTTGATATGCGTACTTGGGTCGTTGATCGCTTTTTCGATCTTCTGCGGGTCCGAACTGGTTTTTACATATTGGGCCAGTTTGTTTACATCAAAACCCGATGGCGCTGTATTTTCAATGGTGACATTGTTTGCCGGGGGATTTTGCTGGCACCCCAATGCAAATAACATCACAGCAGCAGATAGTGTTATCAGTATTCTTTTCATGATTTTTTTATGGATTTAAGATTTTGCGGGAGATCATACAATTGCTATTGTGTTTGTTTTGCCCGGCTTATTCTTGTTTTGATTAGTACTATTTAGATGAATAGCCTATGCAAATGTTACAAATATTTTGAACATTACCTTATCAAAGATTAGAAAATTAATTGAGATTAAGCCTCTTCACAAAGTAATTACCTGTCCCGCGTGTTATAACTCAAGTTAATGTTATTGGCATGTAGTTGCAGCGTCTTTGCGCCACCGCTAAAGCTAAGGCGGCACGCGGTCGGACTTCCGATCTTTACCGACTTCCGGACTATCCTTGTCCATCGCTTTTCCTATCTTTGCAAATAACTATGAAATACCTGCGCTGGCTTTTGCTCCCTTTTTCGTTACTGTATGGACTGGTAGTTATTATCCGCAACTGGTTTTACGATGCAGGTTTTTTTAAAAGCTTTAAATTTGCAAAACCCGTTATATCCATAGGCAACCTCGATGTTGGCGGCGCCGGCAAAAGCCCCATGACGGAGTACCTCATCCGCCTGCTAAAAAACGATCACAAAATCGCGACGCTCAGCAGGGGCTATGGAAGAGAAACGAAAGGATACCTGGAACTCGACGCGGAGAAAGAAGTACCACTTCTCACTACTCACCCCTCACCCCTCACCAACGCCCAGCAAGCCGGCGACGAGCCCTCCCAGTTTCACCATAAATTCCAGGATATTACCGTTGCCGTTTGTGAAAAAAGGGTGCAGGGTATCAAAAAACTGCTCCCGGATCATGATTTGGTATTGCTTGATGATGCCTACCAGCACCGCGCGGTTGAACCCGGCCTTAGCATTTTATTATTCGATTATAACAGGTTAAATGAGCCACGCCTGTTATTGCCTGCAGGCAACCTGCGCGAACCCTTCAGCGGGCGATGGCGTGCACAGGTTATTATTGTATCCAAATGCCCCTTGCAGCTAAGCGATGCAGAAAAAACCGAAACCGTCGGACTGATTGAGCCGCTGCCATATCAAAAGGTGTTTTTTACATCGATAAACTACCAGGCATTAACGGAACCGGATGGCACACCTGCAAGCATGGGCATTGATAAAGACACCACCGTTTTTTTATTGACCGGCATAGCAAATCCAAAACCACTACTGCAACATTTACAGGGCAAAACCGTTCATATTGTTCATCATAATTATCCCGATCATCACCGGTTTACCCCAAAAAATATTGCTAAACTTGCCGCTGAGTTTTCGGCCTGCCAAACACAAAAAAAACTGGTCATCACAACAGAAAAGGATGCACAGCGTTTAGATGTTTCGTGGTTCAGTTCACCATTAACCGGGACGGATAAACTTCCTGTTTTTGTAATACCCATAAAGGTTGAATTTTTAAACGATAGCGGGCCGCAGTTCGACCAGCTAATTACCACTTATGTTAGAGAGCATACAACATACAACAGCATACATTAAAAGCCGCATCGGCGATTTCATTCCTGAAGTCGGCATAATTTTGGGTACCGGCCTTGGCGGCCTTGTTAACGAAATTGAAGTTGAAAAACAGCTCTTATATGCCAATATCCCCGATTTCCCCATTTCTACTTTAGAATTTCATTCAGGTAAGCTCATCTTCGGCAAACTTGCCGGCGTAAATGTTGTTGCCATGCAGGGCCGCTTGCACTATTACGAGGGCTACAACATGAAGCAGATAACTTTCCCGGTAAGGGTTTTGAAAATGCTGGGTATAAAAACGCTTTTTGTATCGAACGCAAGCGGATCGTTAAACCCCGATTTTAAAAAAGGGGAGCTGATGGTGATAGAGGATCACATTAATTTACAGGCAGATAACCCCCTGCTGGGCAGGAATGAAACCGAACTCGGTCCCCGTTTCCCGGATATGAGCGAACCTTACAAGCGCGATTTGATAGCAAAGGCTTTAGATATTGCAAAGGCCAACAATATAACATGCCATAAAGGAGTTTATGTTGCTGTAACCGGCCCAAACCTGGAAACAAAGGCCGAGTACAAATTTTTACGCATAATAGGGGCCGACGCAGTAGGGATGAGTACCGTACCCGAAGTAATTGTAGCCAACCACATGGGTTTGCCTGTGTTTGCCATTTCGGTACTTACAGACGAAGGCTTCACCGAGGTGTTGAAGCCGGTATCGCTGGAAGAAATACTGGAAACAGCCTACGAGGCCGAGCCTAAAATGACATTAATACTAAAAGAACTGATAGCCGGATCCTGATGCCTGACAAGTTAAAATATATTGTATTATTACTGGTATGTATTTGGGGCCAAAGCGCTTTTGCGCAGGCGCCCACCAATCCTAACTATCCGAATAATCCGGGTCAGCAGCAGCGTAAACCTAACTTTAACGATACGTCGTCCTCCGCCAACAAAAACCAGACTGCCGACCAGCAACTTGACTCCCTAAGGAAAAAGCTGGATAAAAAAAAGGATTCGGTAGTTTTTAGCTCTAAGTTTATAAGGGTTACCAACGAGCGGCTGCTGAAAGACAGCACCCAATTGCTGCGCTTGGATACCGGCCTGGTAAATTTCGAGAACTATAGCCCCTTAAATCAGCCGCAAAGCCCTAAAATATTTCTCGGTAATACGGGTACAGATGAAAGAAGCCTGCTGTTTGAACCATCGAAAACCATCGGTTACGACGCCGGTCTGCACACACTCGATGCCTATTTGTTAAACCCGCAGGATATTAATTATTATCGTGCAAGAGTGCCTTATACGCAAGCTAATTTCGTGGTCGGCGGACGTACCGAGCAGATATTGAAAATTGTGCATACCCAAAATATAAACCCGAGGCTTAACGTTGGTTTCAACCTGAATTTTACGGGCTCGCAGGGCTTTTATAGCAATAATGGTATTTTACAGCAAAATGTTAGCGATGTTAACGCCGCCGGCTTCGCCTGGTACGAATCAAAAAACAAGCGTTACAACCTGATCGGTAACCTTATTTATAATAATTTAAAAACGCCGGAAACAGGCTCGATCCTGAATGATTCGATCTATAAAACCGGTTCTATCGATAAAACATCGGAACTGGTACGCCTGCCAAATACTTATGAAAATTGGAAGACGGGCGGCATTTATTTAAAACAGTTTTATTATATCGGCAGGATAGACAGCGTGAAAAAAGCCGGTGGCAATGCCAGTATTTTACCTACGCAACGCATTGCGTACACGTTTAATTACGATACCCGTAAGTTCGAATTTTTGCAGAACGACCAGGACACTTACAACGTATTCCCCGATTATTATTTCAGCTCGAACTATGCGCGAGACTCGTTAACGGTGAAGCATTTGCAAAATACGTTTTCATATAGCTTTTACCTCCGACCGAAAGGTGCAAAGGCGAAGAACGAAATTAAACTGGACGTTGGCTTAACACAGGATTATTTCCAGTACTCGCAATTTGTTAGCGATACCACCTTGAACCAGTATGGCAACAAGGTTAACCTGCCGCAGAAGGTGCAAAGCGCTTCTTTCCAGGACATTACGCTGAAAGGTAAAGCCAGCTACCGTTTCAGTGACCGGGTTTTCCTGGAAGGCGATGTACAGCAGGTTGCCGAGGGACGCGATTTTGGTAATTTTTTGTACGATGCAAAGGTTACCCTGGCCGGTGGAAAAAAAGCCGGGAAGATCATACTGGAAGGATATACGCAAAGCACCTCTCCGCCAATGATCTATACCGATTGGATATCCGACCACTTTATTTTTCATAACAAGTTCGATAATCAGAAAACCAATAGCTTATCGTTCAATTATATCAACGACGATTTAAAAATAGACCTGAAGGCCGAATATTTCCTGATAGGCGATTATTTATATTTCCAGGCGCAGCCCGGTGGCATAGATGCCACGCCGACCCAGGTAACATCTGACATTAATTTGCTGAAAGTAAGTTTAGGTAAAAGCTTTTCGTGGCGGCGGTGGCATTTTGACGATTATGTAGTTTATCAAAAAACCGACTACCAAACAACGCTGCGCACCCCGCAGGTTTATAACTACGCCAGCCTGTACTATAAAACGTTTTTATTTAAAGTGCTGAATGCCGATATCGGCGTTAATGTTCGCTACAATACCGAATATGTAGCGCCATCGTACGCCGTTGGGTTGGGGCAGTTTTATAACGGCGCAAATGTTACTTTTTCGTCGTACCCCATTGCTACCGTATTTTTAAAAGCCACCCTGCAGCATACCAATTTCTTTGTGATGTACGATTATGCCAACCAGGGCCTCCTTAGCCCCGGCTTTTATACCGTGAACCGCTACCCGCAGATGGACCATCTGTTAAAATTCGGTGTATCGTGGGCGTTTTATAATTGACCCCCCAGCCCCCTAAAGGGGGAGTTTTTGATTTGCAACATGGTTAAAGCTCCCCCTTTAGGGGGTTGGGGGGTTAGGTCTTCAGTTTTTTACGCCTGGCAGCGGGGAATAACACATTATTCAAAATAAGCCGGTAGCCGGGGGAATTTGGATGCAGCGAAAGATTTGTTGGCGGGTCACCGCTGTTGTGGGAGTAATCTTCCGGATCATGACCACCGTAAAATGTCCATTGTCCTTTACCGTATTCACCGTGTATATAACGCGCTTCGTTTGCACTTTTGAGTTCGCCCATAATGGTAACATAGGGTTTGAGCTTGTCGATATTAAAAGCAGTGGCGAGGCCTTTAAAGCCCTTTATTACCCTGTCATGGTCCTGGGTGAGCATGCTGGGTACCACATCCCATTTTGCCGAAAAATCAAACAGGGTAAAAAAATCGTCCTGCTGCTTAATATGGCGGGTGCGACCGTCATCAATATCGCTGAAATGGCGCAAAAAAGGGTCCATATCCAACGTAAAGTTTTGAAAGGCGAGGGTTTGACTAAAGTCCAGTTTCGATTGCGCGTTGGGGTCGGCGGCATCACCGTCATAAATACTTTCGCAAATGTCGGTATTGCAGGCGGCCAGCGCAATGTCAATGCTGTCGGCGCCCGAGCACATGGCAAACAAAAACCCGCCGCCGGCACAAAAATCACGGATATGCTGCGCAACAGCCAGCTTCATTTTCGATACTTTTTTAAAGCCAAGCGTTCTTGCAGTCGCTTCCTGCGTGGACTTGTCCTCCAGGAAACGCGCTGATATCCGACCCCTGCGGGTGTTTTTACTGTATTGCCCGGTAAAATCTTCGTGGTGCAGGTGCAGCCAGTCATATTTCGGCAGTTCGCCTTTTAACACTTCCGGGTCGTAAATAATGTCGAAAGGGATCTCTGCATATTTCAGCACCAGTATCACGGCATCGTCTGATGGCAGCAAACCGATGCTGGGTGAATACACCGCAATGCGCGGCGCTTTTTCCAATTTAACAACATCCATATTTACGGATGGGTCGGTCACCTCGGTTACAATTTCAGCTACTTTGGCGTCAGCAATAACCTCGTAGCTTACCCCACGTATTTTGCATTCGTTCTCAATTTTTGATTCGTATTTGGTCATGAAACTGCCGCCGCGGTAATTAAGCAGCCAGTCAACCTCGCCACCATTTTTTAGTACCCAGAAAGCGATGCCATACGATTTCAGGTGATCTTTTTGAACATCGTCCATCGGGACAAGAATAGAAGCCGGTTTACCCGCCAGCGGCAACAACAAGAGCACGAAGATTAAAAAGTGCCTCATCAGTGGGAATGTTTTTTATTTGGATCGAGCGCGAACAATCTTATCAGGCGGCCTCCTACAAGCAACTGATCAGGTTTTTTGCTTCTTCTTTCTCGCAGCCGGGAACAGCACATTGTTGAGTATCAGCCGGTAACCGGGTGAGTTGGGATGCAGTTTGAGATCGGTCGGCGGGTCGCCTACAATATGCTGGTAATCCTCCGGGTCGTGACCGCCGTAAAATGTCCATTGGCCCTTACCGTATTCGCCGTGTATGTAACGTGCCTCATTATTGCTTTTCATCTCGCCCATTATGGTAACGCCGGGTTTCAGCATTTTTTCGTTAAATGCGGTAGTGAGGCCCATAAAACCTTTTATCACCTTATCATGGTTTTGGGTGAGCATACTAGGGACTACATCCCATTTGGCCGAAAAATCAAACAGGGTGAAAAAATCCCGCGTACGATCCACCTGCCGGGTGGAGGTAACATCAATATTGCTAAACTGGTGCGACATGGGGTTCATGTCCAGCGTAAAATTCTGAAAAGCAAAAGTTTGCGTAAAGTCCAGTTTTGATTGTGCATCCGGGTCGGCAGCATCGCCATCGAACATCGGCCCGCAGATGTCGGTGTTGGCAGATGCCAGGGCAATATCAAAAGTATCCGTACCTGAACACATGGCGAAAAGAAAACCTCCGCCGGCACAAAAACCACGGATCCGTTCGGCTACGGCCAGTTTCATTTGCGAAACCTTCTGAAAGCCGAGTTTATGCGCCATCGCCTCCTGTATCTTCACATCATCATTATACCATTCGGCATAGCGGAAAGCGCCGTAAAACTTACTGTACTGCCCGGTAAAATCCTCGTGATGCAGGTGCAGCCAGTCGTATTTCGGCAGGTCGCCCCTAACTACTTCTTCATCATACAAAACCTCATAAGGTATTTCGGCATACTTTAATACCAGCGTAACGGCGTCGTCCCAGGGCAATTTATTTTTGGGTGAATAGACAGCAATTTTTGGGGCTTTCTCCAGTTTTACCACATCCATGTTTACCGATGGGTCGCTTACCTCAGTAATAATTTCAGCTACTTTTGCATCGGCCAGCACCTCGTAGCTTACCCCGCGCACTTTGCATTCCTCTTCGGTTTTTTGGTCGTACTTCGTCATAAAACTCCCGCCCCGGTAATTGAGCAGCCAATCTACCTCGTCGCCATTCTTTAAAACCCAAAAGGCAATGCCGTACGATTTTAGGTGATCTTTCTGTTCATCATCCATTGGGATCAATATGGAGGCAGCCCTTCCGAAGAAAGGTAAAAGGAGAAAGGCGAAAGGTAGAAGGCGTTTGATGAGTGAGTGGTGAGTGGTGAATGGTGAGTAGTGAGTAGTCATTTTATATTTTCTATAATTAGTCAACGGAAGTTTCAAAATCTTCCCCGTCAAGAACTGAAAATGCTGTTAATTCAGGATCATTCAAATAATCGCTGTAAAGAATTTCAGCCGCAATCTGTAGCTGATCACTTTTTTCTGTACCATCTATTGGTTCGCTTGTTGCCATGTTCAAATATAACGAATAATTGGATTGGGTATTACAAGGTTAGATTTGTCAACTTTTAAAAAGTTTACAAATTAGATGATTTTTTCAGCTTTCAGCTTTCGCCTTTCGCCTTTTACCTTTCAGCTTTCGCCTCCTTTTACTACCTTTGCTCTCCATTTAAAAACAAGAAATGAGTAAAGCGATCATTAAAACAGAAAAAGGTGACATGACAGTTGAGTTTTTCGACAAAGACGCCCCCAATACGGTAGCTAATTTTAAGAAATTGGCCACTTCGGGTTTCTATAACAATGTAATATTTCACCGCGTTATCCCTAACTTTATGGTGCAGGGCGGCGATCCAACCGGTACGGGTGCAGGTGGCGCAGGCTATAAAATTGATTGCGAATTAACCGGCGAAAACCAATACCACGATCGTGGCGTACTTTCAATGGCGCATGCAGGCCGTAATACCGGCAGTTCACAGTTTTTTATCTGCCATAACCGCACCAATACCGCGCACCTGGACAGGAACCACACCGTTTTCGGCAAAGTGATTGAAAATGTCGACGTAGTTGACGCGATACAAAGAGGGGATAAGATTTTAGGGATTGAAGTAATTGAGTAGTGAATGGTGAGAGGTGAGTAGTGAGTGGAGAGTAGTGAATAGTGAGAAGTGAGTGGTTAATAGTGAGGGGAAAGTAGAGAATTGCTTGGTGGTGAATATTTACTGCCAATCAGTTCGCCGGTACTTACTCACCATTCACCGTTCCTCACTCCCCACTCGCCATTCACAACTGCCCGCTCACTACTCACTATTGACCATAAAAAATATAAAGAATGAATTTACAGGGAATTGTAGCAGTATCTGGTAAACCGGGCTTATGGAGGGCGCTGGCCCAAAATAAAACAGGGTACATTTTGGAAAGCCTTGATGCGCAAAAAACAAAAATGATTGCCAATTTATCGACTGCTAAACTAGCGGCGCTGAACGAGATAACCCTTTTTGGTTTAGAAGAAGATATAAAGCTGGTGGACGTGTTTGAGCGCATGAACAATGTTTCGGACATCCCCGATGCCAAAGCCGATGGAAAAAAACTGCGGGATTTTTTCAGGGAAGTAGCGCCCGACCACGACGAAGAGAAGGTTTATGCTTCGGACATGAAAAAAGTGATCAGCTGGTACCTGTTATTGAAAGACCTTCCGTTATTCAGCGAACCCGATCCCGGAGCGGCGCCGGCAGAAGAGCCAGTAGCTGTTGTGACTGAGGAACCGGTAGTTGCTGTTGCAGAAGAACCTGCAAAACCCGTAGAAGCGGCAGAAAAGGCAGCTGCGAAACCAAAAGCTAAAAAGCCGGCAGCCAAAAAAGCCTGATATTTTATGATATTTTGTAGAGACGCAATATTTTGCGTCTTTTTTTTGCGTCTCTTTTTTTTGCGTCTCTTTTTTTTGTCTGGTAAATCGCTTAACAATCCTGCTTTTTACATTCTTCCTCAGTAAACTCCGGTTCAAATGTACTGTGTATAATGTCCAGGTGCTCGAGGCGGTGGCGAAGATCGTGTTTTATTTTATCGAAGGTATCCACATAAGCAGGGTCGATAACCAGGTGGGCGGTTAAGGCATTTTCGGTGGTGCTAAGCGCCCACACATGCATGTGGTGTACGTCGACAACGCCTTTGCCTTTTAGTAACTCGGTTTTAATTTTTTCCAGGTCCATTTTCTTGGGCACGCCGTCCATTTCAAGCCTTAGGCTATCTTTCAGCAGGCTCCAGGTACCCCTCAATATTACTATCGCTATAATTAAGCTTACGGCGCTGTCTATCCAGTACAGCTTTGTAAAATAAATAATTACACCCGATACAACTACGCCGAACGATACAATGGCATCCATCGCCATGTGGAGGTATGCGCCTTTTACATTCAGGTCTGTATCCTTGTCCTTTACAAAAAGCCAGGCGGTAATGGCGTTTATAACGATACCGATAAGCGATACGCCAGCCATGGTGCCGCCGTCTATTGCCTGTGGGTTCATAAAGCGTAAAATAGCTTCATACCCGATAAATCCTACGGCGACAAACAAGATCATGGCGTTAAAAAATGATACGATGATGGTTGAACGTTTATACCCGTAAGTATATTTACTGTTGGAATTTACTTTGGTTAATTTAAAGGCCAGCAAGGCCAGGGCAAGGCCGGCAACATCGCTTAAATTATGGCCCGCATCGGTTAACAACGACAGGGAATGGGTAATTAAACCGGCAATTACTTCAACAATAACAAATGCCGAATTTAAAATGATACCAATAATAAATGCTGTATTCAGGTGATCAAGCTTTGGGGTATGATCGTGGTGATGATGGTGATGATGCGAATGATCGTGATCTGCTGACATTTGGCAAAAGTACGATTTTTGTTGTGAATAATTAATGGTGAGTAGTGAATTAGTGAGTGGTGAACGGTGAGGTGATGAGTGGTGAGATGTGAGTAGTGAATGGTCGGTGATTTAGTTCCTCACCACTCCCCATTCACCACTCACCATCCTATTGATGATGATAAGGCTCGCCTTTTATAATGGTAAAAGCCCGGTATAACTGTTCCACAAAAAATAAGCGCACCATTTGATGCGAAAAGGTCATGGCCGAAAGGGATATTTTATCGTTTGCCCGCTCATAAACCGCATTATCAAACCCATACGGGCCGCCGACCACAAAAACCAGGCTTGCTACGGATCCCAGCGCCTTTTTATCAATATAAGCTGCAAACTGCTGCGATGACAGTTCCGTTCCGTTTTCATCGAGCAATATTACGTGGTCCAAAGGCGCTATCTTTTTAAGGATCAGTTCGGCTTCTTTGGTTTTTTGCTGCTCGCGGGTAAGGGATTTGGCGTTTTTTAATTCCTCAATTTCAACCACTGTTAACCGCGTGTAATGCTTTAGCCTCTTAACATATTTATCGATACCGTCTTTTAAATAGGCATCTTCTGTTTTACCAACCGTTAAAAAAGTGATCTTCATAAAGGATTTTAAATGTTGTAATTTATACCGTTGCAAAGTTGTTGAATTGTTATACTATTGCAAAGCGGTTGTGTTATTATACGGGATTGACTTGTCGAATTTGCAATACTACGTTATTTGCATGTTTTAAAGCCTTTCAGCAGCATAGCCCTTAAAATAAAACATAAGTGGAACAAGATATCATAAACGATTATAAAACACGCAGCGAAGCGGCCCTGCAGGAAGTAAGCAAATATAAAAAACTGGTAAATACCTATTCGTTTATGCGGCTGGGCATATTTGCCTTGTTTGTAGCTGCCATAGCGCTCGCCAAAACACAGGATAATTTTACCATACTGGCCGTGTCGTTCGTGATATTGCTTTTTTGTTTTGCCTGGCTGGTATCGCGGCAGGCGGCATTTGAGCAACAAAGGGAATATTTTTTACGGCTTTCGCAGATCAATGAAAATGAAATAAAAAGCATCCTGCAGCACGAAAATATTTATGCCGACGGACGCAGGTTCAGCGATGATAAACACGTTTACACAGCCGACCTTGATATTTTTGGAAACGCTTCGTTGTTACAGCTAATTAACCGCTGCGCTACATTCGCAGGGAATGATAAGCTAGCCTTGTGGCTGAGCGCTCACACGTCAAAAGAAGTGATCACGAGCCGGCAGGAAGCGGTTAAAGAAATTGCCAAAAAAAATAGCTGGCGACTGGATCTGCAAACAAGGCTGTTGTTCGCTAATAACGCGGTAGCCGATCAATTTAAAAGCCTGTTTAACTACCTGCGTTTACCACTGGATCTTCCCGGCGAAAAATGGTTAAAGCCTTATATTAAAATTGCACCTTTTTTACTGCTGGGGGCAATCATCGCCGCATTCTTTATCCCGCTGATAACACTTTTGGCTATCGCTATTGCCGTCTTTAACATGTCCATACTGGTTTCCAAGGGCGATTATCTTATAAAATCGGGTTTTGTTGCCGATAAGATCGGGGGCATACTGGGTAACTATGTTAGTGTGTTTAAAACCATCGAAGCCGAGCAGTGGCAGTCCGAAGGATGCGGTAATTTAAAGCTCCGGCTAAAAAATGGACGTACCTCAAAAAGTATTGAAGAATTGTCGAAACTGATCAATAAACTTAGTTACAGCTCGGTAATGATCGTTGGTTTTATATTGAACGTGTTTTTTTTATGGGCGCTTAAACAGGTTATTGCCATTGAGGAATGGAAGCGCAATAACAAGGAAAGCCTGGAAGATGCCTTTGACGTTATAGCCGAATTTGAAGCGTTGATCAGCCTTTCCTCGCTTGCCATTAATTACCCGCAATGGGCCTTCCCCGAAATTGCAGCAGGGGATGCTTATACCCTGGTAGCAAAAAGCCTGGCGCATCCGCTTATCAATCGAACAAAAAGAATCGAGAACGACTATGAGCTCGACAGCACCTTTAAGATAGACATCATCACCGGGTCCAACATGGCAGGCAAAAGTACCTTCCTGCGTACTATCGGTATCAATACCGTTCTGGCACTGTGTGGGGCGCCTGTTTGCGCCGGTAGCATGGCGGTGTCGGTAATGACCATTATATCCTACATGCGTATAAAGGATTCGCTGAACGAGAGTACCTCCACTTTTAAAGCCGAGCTCGACCGTTTGCAAATGCTGTTGAGCGCCGTAGAAGGCGAAGAGAAAATATTCTTTTTGATAGATGAAATGCTGCGCGGCACCAATTCGGTTGATAAATACCTTGGCTCAAAGGCCGTTATTGAGCGCCTGATCAGCAAAAAAGCCGTAGGGATGGTTGCTACGCACGATTTACAGATCGCCGAATTAGAAACAAGTTACCCGGCCTATATCCGCAATTTTTATTTCGACATCCAGGTGAAAAACGGTGAAATGCTTTTTGATTATAAAATTAAGCATGGGGAGTGCAAAACCTTCAATGCATCGTTATTGCTGAAACAGATCGGGATTAATGTGGGGTAGATGTGCAAATGTGCAGATGTGCGGAAGATGTGCAAATGTGCAGATGTGCAGATGTGCAAATGTGCAGATGTGCGGATGTGCTGATGTGCAAATGTGCAGATGTGCAGATGTGCAAATGATGGGATGTTCATATGAGTGGATGTTTAGATGATTTAAATGCGAATGGCAGATAACAAGACGGGGCCGTGCTTATCACACAGCCCCGTTTTATCTATCAGCGTTTTTAGCATCTGCACATTTGTAATCTGCACATCCGCACATCAAAAATCCGCACATTGGCGAAGCCTACCGGCCACCACCACCGCCGCCGCCTGCACCACCGCCACCAACACCCTGGTCGCCTTGTTTTTCTTCGTCAACATCGCCCTTCTTTTGACTTGGGGCAGCGAATTTTAACTTACCAAAACTGTAGCTAAATGTTACACCCACTGAACGGAATGGAAACCCAAAATGGCTGCTTTGGCTAAATCCGGGGCTTGATGAATTCGAATCAAAATATTTGTATTTAGCGAATGGCTCTAAAGTATTCAGCCCGATAGATGCCTTTTTCTTCATTATTTGTTTCCTCACACCCAGGCCCAATAAACTGAATGATGGACTTGAACCCTGTAAAGTGTAGCGCGGTGAATTTTCAAGTGCAAATAATTCAGCAATTAAACCACTGTTAAAGTTTACCGATGCGCTTAAAAATATATTATACTGAACTTTTGTTTGCGTATTTGTAAAATAATAGGCGTACTCAGCATAAGGGGTTGGGTTATAGGTGTACACGTTAACGTTGGTACGCAGGGTAAGTATCTTTATCGGGTTAATCGAAGTGAAGAAATTAAAGCCGAACGAATTGTTCATATCTGCATTATGAAATTGCGTTAATGTACCAATTAAGGTGTCCACCTTGGTCGGCGTAACAATACGGTTGGTCACGGGGGTGCCGATACTTTCTATCACATCGGTAATGTGCCTGTAATATACTGAGACGTTTACCAACGATGACTTGATAAATGTATTGTAATTTAGTTCGATAGTTTGAGAAACCTCCGGTGACAGATTAACGTTGCCTTCCGATTGGGCAAGGATATTTGATTTGTTCAGGTATGGATCCAAAAATTGATAGCTCGGACGGGTAATACGTTTACTATAGCTCAATTTAAGTGTCTGTGTTGACGAAAGTTGCTTTTGCAGCGTCAGGCTCGGAATAAATATCTGGTAATCTGAGCTGAAGGGCGTCAGGCCCTGGTCGCCAGCGCTGGAAGGAAAACCGCTGATATCAGTGTTTTCAAACCGCCCGCCGGCTAAAATCGACCAGCTTTTTGGCAGCGTAAAGGTTAATACAGTATATGCAGCGGTAACCTCCTGGTGATAATCATAAACACTTGAGGCGTTGGGATCGTACACAAAATCATTACCTGATGGGTCAAAAACCTGGTTATTGGCGCTCAGCCTCCTGATTATTTCTTTGCCACCGGCTTCCACCTTTAAAACCTTGCTCACCGGGTTGGTATAGTCTGCCTGCACAGTGTACTCATTGTTTGTGCCGTTAATATTTTCCTGGGTATTTGGCTGGGCCTGCGGTGTAAAGCGATCGGTAAAATCAGTCACGATATCACTTTGGCTCCATTCGCCTGATAATACAATGTTATGACCGTCCTTTTTGAACTTGTGGGTATAGTCTAATGTCCAGTCAAATCCGCCAAAAGAGTTGTGGCTGTAACCATTTGATATGTACGAATAGGTGGAATCAGGCTTGCTCAAAAAGTTCGCCGTGTTATGATCGGTTGTATTAGATGAGGTTGTGTTAAATCCTCCTTTTGTATAACGAAAAGTTGAAGAGATGTCATTAAAGGCGTTGAACGAGTAGGACGCAGTTGCCGAACTAATGCTGGCATAGCGCTTAACAAGGCTCGTACCATTCGAGGTCTGTGTTATTTCGTTAGGCCGGTTAGTGAAGTCCTGGCTGAAATCGCTTATGGAAGTTTGCGGCCAGGTAAGGTTACCGCCAGCATTTATAGATAAGCTAAACCTGTTCTTATTATAATTAAGGTTGAAGTTGCCGTTGTTTTGACGGGTACCAAAACCACCGCTGACAGAGCCGCTGATGCCTGAAATATTTGATGATTTGGTGATGATATTTAAAATACCGGCCGATCCTTCAGCATCGTATTTTGCCGATGGCGAAGTGATCACCTCTATCGACTTGATCTGGTCGGCGGGAATAGTTTTTAATACATCTGCCAAGCTTGCTGCCGTAGCGCCTGAAGGCTTTCCATTAATGAGTACTTTAACGTTCTGGTCGCCACGAATAGCTACGTTACCGTTAAGGTCGACAGAAACCATCGGTACTTTTTGCAGCACATCGCTGGCATTTCCGCCCGCCGCAGTGAGGTCTTTTTCAACGTTATAAACCATCTTATCGATATGGTTTTCAATCAGCGCCTTTTGGCCGGTAACAACAACTTCTTTTAGCGATTTTGCACCAGGAGAAACCACAATAACGCCCGTTGCCTTGTCGGGTTTTGCGTTGGTGGTAACAATGGGGCCAACTGTTTTATTAGGGTAGCCTATAAAAGTGATAACAAGGTTATAACTCCCGGGGTGCACATTGTCAATTTTGAAGTTTCCTTTTTCATCGGTGATGGAGCCGCCTAATGGGCTTTTACCGCCAACGCGGAATAAACCAACTGAAGCATAATCAAGCGGTTGTTTTGAAACTGAATCGATCAGCGTGCCTGATATTTTCCCAACCAGGGTTGAGCCGCCACCCACACCAAACTGGGCTTTAGCCGTTATCACAGAAAATAGAATTGCAAATAATATGTAAAAACGTTTCATTTCGTGTATTTTTTTTAATTGGAGGCGAAATTACCTGAAATGTTACAGGCAAATCGTTATTATTTTGTCATTATCCTAAAATTTGATCAATTCGTTACAAGCGCCCATAACGTATCAATTACACGTCCATATCTACTGGAGTATAGGAAATTGGACAAGGGCAAAATATTTTTATTCGCTTTGCCGGAAAGGCCGCAAAGAGCGGCCGGATAAATTAAATTACAATATTCACTATACGCCCTTTAACCACTATCACTTTTTTGGGCGATTTATTGTCAAGGTACTTTTGAACTTCGCTGCTCGCCAATACAAATCCTTCGATGGCGGAAGGTTCCATACTTAACGAAATATTCAGATTCATTTTGGTTTTTCCGTTGATGGAAATAGGGTAGGCAAACTCATCTTCAACCAAATAAGCCGCATTAAACTTAGGGTATGGGGTATAGGAAAGCGTGCCGGCCCGGTTACCCAGCATTACCCACAATTCCTCGCAGATATGCGGGGCGTAGGGCGAAAGAACGATCACCAGATCCTCCAGGATAGCGCGCTTATTGCACTTAAGATCAGTCAATTCATTTACTGCAATCATAAAGCTGGAGACCGAAGTGTTGAACGAGAATCGCTCAATATCCTCTTCAACCTTGCGTATGATCTTATGCAGCGATTTTAACTCGGCTTTGGTAGGTTCATCGCCTGACACGTTGAATTTCCAGGCATCATCATGAAATAACCTCCAGAATTTACGCAGGAATTTAAACACACCCTCAATGCCGTTGGTGTTCCAGGGTTTGCTTTGTTCCAGCGGGCCCAAAAACATTTCGTACATGCGCAGGGTATCCGCGCCATAACGTTCTATAAGGTCGTCAGGGTTAACCACGTTGAATTTGGATTTCGACATCTTTTCCACCTCAACGCCGCACACGTATTTGCCATTCTCCAATAAAAATTCCGCATCGGCAAATTCAGCCCTCGACTTTTTAAACTTATCAAGATTCAATACATCATTATCAACGATGTTGACATCTACGTGCAACGGTACTGTGCGGTATTGCTTAATAAGCCCGTGGGAAACAAATGTATTGGTACCGCGGCCAACTTCATCAACCAGCCGGTAAACAAAATTGCTGCGGCCCTGTATCATACCCTGGTTAATCAGTTTTTTAAACGGTTCTTCCTCTGGGGCAAGGTCCATATCCTTTAAAAACTTGTTCCAAAAACGGCTGTACAACAAGTGGCCGGTAGCATGCTCGCTGCCACCTATGTACAGGTCAACGTCTTTCCAATATTCAATGGCTTGTTTCGATGCAAATTCGGTATCGTTGTGTGCATCCATATACCGGTACCAGTACCAACTGGAGCCCGCCCAGCCGGGCATGGTGCTCAATTCATATTCAAAGTCATGGTATGTCCACCCGGTTGCCCTTGCCAGCGGCGGTTCCCCGCTTTCAGTAGGTAAATATTTGTCCACCTCCGGCAACACCAGTGGTAAGTCCTGTTCGTCTATCAAATAGGGAAGGCCGCCGTCAAAATAAACCGGCACCGGCTCGCCCCAGTAACGCTGACGGCCAAATATGGCATCGCGCATCCTGAAGTTTACTTTTGCTTTACCCGCACCAATTTCCTCCAGTTTGGCAATAACTGCTGCGGTGGCTTCTTTATAGGTTAAACCGTTAATAAAGCCCGAGTTTATATACCGGCCGTCTTTGGTTGGGTCAGCTTCCGTTTCAATATTTTGTATGTCGATGATCGGGATTATCGGTAACTGATATTGTTTGGCGAATAAATAGTCACGCTGGTCGCCCGATGGTACGGCCATCACCGCGCCGGTTCCGTATCCGGCCAAAACATAGTCGGCTATCCATATCTGCACCTTTTCGCCGTTAACCGGGTTAATGGCATAACTGCCGGTAAACGCTCCCGAAACCGTTTTGGCATCCGCCATCCTTTCCAGCTCCGATTTCTTTTTTGCTTGCGCGATATAGGCATCAATGGCTCCTTTTTGTTCTGGAGTTGTCAACGATGCAACTAATTCATGCTCGGGGGCAAGCACGAGGAAAGTAGTTCCAAAAATGGTGTCAGCACGGGTAGTAAACACCTCTATTATTTCGGATGTCGGATTTTCGATGTCGGATTTATTTAAATTCCGAAATGGAAATTCCGAAATCCGAAATCGTACCAAAGCACCTACGCTCTTCCCTATCCAGTTCCGCTGCATTTCTTTTAGCGGTTCGGGCCAGTCAATGGTGTCGAGGCCTTTGAGCAACCTATCAGCATATGCGGTGATTCGCATGCTCCACTGCATCATCTTTTTTTGTTCCACAGGATAGCCGCCGCGCTCGCTGAAACCGTCTTTCACTTCGTCATTTGCCAGTACCGTACCCAATGCCGGGCACCAGTTTACGGTGCTTTCGCGCAGGTAGGTAAGGCGGTATTTCAGCAATTCGGCCTGTTGTGCCTCATCGCTCATTGCCTTCCATTCGGCAGCGCCAAAGGTTGAAACTTCGTCATCGCAAACTGCATTTATTCCCGCCGATCCGTTTTGCTCAAAATGGTTAACCAGTTTGTCAATTGCTTCCGCCTTATCAGCATCCTTATTATACCAGCTGTTAAAAAGCTGCATAAATATCCACTGCGTCCATTTGTAATAATCGGGCGAACTGGTACGCACTTCGCGGCTCCAGTCGAACGAGAAACCGATCTGGTCCAATTGGCGGCGATAGGTGGCAATATTTGTTTCGGTGGTAATAGCCGGGTGCTGACCGGTTTGTATGGCGTATTGCTCGGCCGGGAGGCCAAAGCTATCGTACCCCATTGGGTGCAAAACATTAAAGCCTTTCAGCCTTTTGTAACGCGCAAAAATATCAGAAGCGATATAGCCCAGCGGATGCCCAACATGCAATCCCGCACCCGAGGGGTAGGGGAACATATCCAGCACATAATATTTTGGTTTGTCGGTTTTGTCTTCAGCTTTAAATGTTTGATGATCAGCCCAAAACTTTTGCCACTTTTTCTCTATATCCTTAAATTGATAATCCATTTTCTTAATTCCGCGTAATAAGCCGCGAAATTAAGAAAATCTCTATTAGTTTGGTAGTTTATTGTTGGTCATTAGTTCATTGGTTCACTTGTTCATTGGTTCACTTGTTCATTAGTTCATTGGTGGGTTGGTTCATTAGGTCATTACTGATTGTTTATCCCACTCTTCAGCCGTTTTCTTTCAAAAACTCAAGACTTTCTTCAATAAAGGCCTGCCAGGTGGCATCCGGCTGCCAGATATCGCCGGTAAACGACTCCACACCGTCTTCATCCAAATTGTTTTTGGCGAAAAGATAGAGCCCGGTAAATGCCGATGCCCGGTAATTTGCAGCACAGTGTACCAGTTTTTTATCTCCATCATGCTCGTCCATCAACCTGATAAATTCAAGGAGTTCACTTAGTTGGGGATTGTCAAATTGCACGGGAATATGGTGATATTGCATACCGAGATCTTTTACGGATGCGGCTTCGTCTTTTAAAGCATACTTGCCGTCGGCCAGGCCAAGGTTAATGATCACCCGGTAACCGTCATCAGCTATCGATTGTAATTGGCCTTCGCGCGGTTGACCGCTACAGGCCAACAGATCGGATACTTTGTGGAAATTATAAATTGCGCTCATCGCAGGTAAAATTAGTAACAAAAAAGGGCATCATTGTTGCCTGGGTGGCAATCCTTGCACGTTTAGGGGTTCGACGGGTAAAATTGTGGTGGTATTTTCCCGATTTCTTTTAATGCTAAGGAATGCATTTTTGCTCAACGGTTAATTCTGCTAATTATTATGAATAAAATGATTTTTTTATTAGAATTAATATAAAAAATAGGTTCTAACATTTATATTTATATCGATAAATTATTATTGAACAAAAAATTTACTAACCAAAATTCAATTCTTATGAAGATGAACTTAAAGGGCGCTTTGGTATTACTGTCGGGTGTGGCACTATTATACTCGTCGTGTAAGAAAGATAGCAAGGCTCCGGCCACCCAAACCTCAACCAAAACGGCAAGTCTTGATGTGGTAAGCAGCCAGGTAGCCTTAAACCTTTACCAGTCGTTAAGCGGTGCGTACGGAGGGGTAAATTTAAACAATGGTATAGCTGCACCGGGCATTGCCTCAAATGCTTCAACTAAAGCAGTTAACAGCCTTACCACAACTGCAACATGCGGCTTCTTTTTAGATCCGGCTGTTGACATCAAGGTTAATATCGGCGATACCATCAAATCAGAAACCGTAGGCAGTATCGATTTTTACTTTAAATGTAATCCAACCGGCCAGCATTTTGGTTTCACAAACGACGATTCTTTATACACCGTAGGCAAGGCTCCGGGTTATGCCTATACGTTCAACAGCACGCAACAATATAATGTAACCGCTATGAATGCCAATAACCGGCTGTTTAGCGTTGGCGGTAACATCAAGGCGTTTGTTGACTTTACTTATCCAAAAACATATCCCCCACTTTCAGTACACGACAGGATTTTCTTTAAGGGTATAGTTTTCGACCTGGAAAAAGACGACATCAATGCAGGAACTGCTACATTTACCTCTACAGGTACAGTTGGTGGCGCTTCATGGAGCGTTGATGGAACGGCTGAATTCCTTGGCAACCACAAAATACGTATTACCATAGCCGGCTTTACTTTTACCGTTAATTATCTTACCGGTAAAGTAACAACTCCTTAATACCTTAACTTAATCATTTTGCCATTCAGTTGGCCGTTTAAAGCTTTCTTTGGGATACCAGGGAAAGCTTTTTATTTACCGGAAAAATTAAAAACGTCCGTTCGTTTTTAGTAGATTCGCACACCAAAACGGCCGGACGCTTTTATATTCAACCCCAACTTATTTGCAGTCTGTTCGTATAAAGCCGAAAACAAAAAACTTCAATATGAAATTAAAACTAAAACTTTCACTGCTACTGTGTGCAGGTGTTGTATTTTTATATACTGCCTGTAAAAAGTCGAGCACAACACCTTCCGATCCAACACTTACGCCCAACGCAGTTGCGGGCCAGGTGGCCGTAAATATTTCACAATCGTTATTCGGCGGATTGGGTGCATTTGACGTGTCAGAAGGCCTTGGCGGACCAACCAGCCTTGCTGTTCACACTAAAGGGAAGATACTTAACGATTTAAATAACCCCTTTTGCGGCTTAACGGTTGATACCACCCTGAAGTACTCTTCAGCGGTAAATGGCGGCACAGCATCCCTTTCGGGCACTATCAGTTTTACCTTCACCTGTACCAACGATAAACTTAGCGGCTACAGTACAAACGATAATGTGAACATATCGCTAACTGATCCACAGCTTTCTTTTGCATATAAAGTAGGCGAAAACCTGGTTTTAACTGCCTTAAATCCGGCGGACGACAATTCAAACCTGTCGTTAAAAGGTTCTTTAACCTCTAATGGCAGCTACCAATATAATACCGGCACAAAAAGAAGCGGTACCGAAATTTTTGACTACACCCTTAGTTCCATCATAATTGACCCGGTAGCAAGCGACGTAGTGAGCGGCTCGGCAACTTTTAATACATCGGGCACCGGCCCTAAAGGCGTTTGGAATTACCAGGGAACTATCACCTTCCTGGGCAACCACCTGGCAACCGTTGTTATTAATGGAAAAACTTACAACGTTAACCTGGAAACAGGCGTAGTGAGTTAATCAACAGGCATCTTTTCAACTCGAAAAAGCTTTTCCCGTTGATTCGGGGGAGGCTTTTTTGTTTTTGCTGTATGCAAACACATTCTATTTCTGAGACGCAAGATATAGCTACTGGAAATAAAGCGTCTATGTGTAAATAAATCATGCACATGGCACAAAATATTTTTATTTACTGTATAATTGTTTGGCATGAAGAAACTCCTTACCAATCTCAATTTCCAGGTAATTGTGGGCATATTGTTGGGTGTGCTTGTCGGCTATTATTTTAAGTCCTTCGGGCCGACCGCGCTTATCATCAGCAGAAAATTTATCGACCTGATAACGATGCTGATCGTCCCTATCATTTTTTTAACAATAGTGCTGGGTATAGCCGGCATGAACGATTTAAAAAAAGTTGGCCGGGTAGGGGGAAAGGCTTTATTGTATTTCGAGATCGTTTCAACCTGCGCCCTCATCATCGGCATAATAGTAGCGAATTTGATAAGGCCCGGCGACAATTTCCCGACGCATATTGTTACCGATCCGTCGAAAGTTGCAAGTTATCAAAAAGCCGCCGCCGAAATGCACTGGATTGATTTTATAACCCATATCATCCCGTCGAACATATTCGATGCCTTTACCAAAGGCGATATTTTGCAGGTTTTATTTTTCGCTATCCTGTTTGGATTTGGTTTGAGTTTTATGGGTGAAGAAGGAAAGCAGTTGACCGATTTTTTTGAAAAGCTATCGAAGGTGTTCTTTAATATCATGCGTATGGTGATGCGGGTGGCTCCAATTGGCGCTTTCGCAGGTATGGCTTACACTATAAGTACATACGGGGTTAAAACGCTGAAACCGTTGGCGGCTCTGATGGGCTCGGTTTATCTCACCATGTTCCTGTTTATTTTTGTGGTGCTAAACATCATTTGTTACCTGTATAAATTTAGCCTGTGGAAATACCTTGTATTTATTAAAGAAGAAGTACTAATCGTGCTGGGCACCTCCTCGTCCGAAACAGCATTGCCGGGTATGATTGACAAAATGGAAAAATTTGGCTGCTCTAAATCGGTAGTCGGTCTGGTTATTCCTACCGGCTATTCCTTTAATCTTGATGGCACAACCATTTATCTATCTATGGCGGTGATATTCCTGGCGCAGGTTTTCAAAGTGCCGCTCACGCTGGAACAGCAGATTATGCTCATCGGCATATTAATGATCACCTCTAAAGGGGCGGCTGCGGTAACCGGGGGCGGTTTTATTGTCCTCACCTCAACACTTACCGCCCTAAAAATAATCCCTATTGAAGGTCTTGCTATTTTAATTGGGGTTGACAGGTTTATGTCCGAAGCCCGGGCGATTACCAATATGATCGGGAACGGGATTGCAACGATTGTAATTGCGAAGAGTGAAGGGGAATATCAGGCGCCAGCCGTGCCCTATCCTCCACGGTAACCGTCAACGACGCACATTTATTTATCCCTTAAAGATAGATTGATCTGCTCTAATATTTCATTTGCGTCAATACTTAAACCCCTAAATGTATCCATATAATGTGGTTCTGTAGTATCTTTTATTTTGTTTATTGTATTTTCAATACCACGCACGCGCCTGCATAGCTTAACTTGAATAGCTAAAATTAGTTCGAATAAATCGCGATCGCTAAAATCGTTTAAAGAGTTCTTAGTTATAATATTTTCCATAGCATAAATGATTTGAAATTTAACGTTTAAAAGCGTTGCTCCCGACAGAAAAGTTAAAACCTTCCTTCAGAAGGGATTTAGAAAGAAATGCCTTTCTTTTTTACCCTTAAAAATATTTCATAAAAATAGTAATAATTATTGTAAAATATTTTACATTTGTAATTATAAAAACGATTTAAGCTTGAAAAGAACAAAACAACCTGAATCCCAAATCGAACTGATGTCTGCCTATGCGTTCGCAGAACGGAAAGGTGTAAGTAGTACTTCTGTGTATGCCAAGATCAAAAAAGGGGAGATTAAAACCGTTCCAGTTGGTAAATTTAACTTGATTGACTGGAACCAATACAAGCATGTCGAATTTTCTTTCGCTGAAAAACTTAAATCCAAAAAAGGGGTACAAACCTCAGGTACGCGTAAACTCACTAGTGTCGACCTCAATATGAAAAAAAGTGCAGACAATAGCGGCGAACCTTTGGAAGCCCTCAAGGAAGCGCGCCACTTTCAAATGTTACTGAAACAGGGCCTTAGCGCTTCCGAAATCGGACGGCAAACAGGCAATAACCGCATGCAAGTAGGCAACCGCCTTATCTTGGCTACCATTACTCCCATCGAAGAGGATTTTCTAAAAAATAAAACCATTAGCCCAACTGAGTGGGTCAAATTGGCAAAATTAGTTCCTGATGTTGAAAAACGCGTTAATCATCTACGCGTTGACGCTAAGGTGCCGGATAATATTTCCCCGTATGTTGTCATTGACAAACCCGTGCGCCTTACAGTTGATAAAATGGCCATTAATTTAGATTTCTCCCGTGGCGGTGAGGTTATGATCGAAAAATTTTTAGGTCGTGTACTTAATATAATCGGTACGCTTACCCGCCATCCTAAACGTATTTTTTCTAAGGAAGAAATCGAGACGTTATACAGCTATCTGCGACAGATAGAAATGATCATTAAATAACTACGGTGCTTGTAAACCCAATTTGACTATAATAGTAAGATTACCGTTTTAATTTCTTCAACCCGGGAGGTTTGGATAGCGTTTAAAGCTTTTAAAATAATTATCCATACCGGAGAATTACGGGGCAATTTTTTTAGCTTTGCCCTACAAATTCAAAAACACAATGAGTGTACTCGTAAATAAAGATTCCAAAGTTATAGTTCAGGGTTTTACAGGTAACGAAGGTACTTACCATGCATCGCAGATGATTGCGTATGGTACACAGCTTGTTGGCGGTGTTACCCCCGGTAAAGGTGGTCAGCTGCATTTAGACAAGCCGGTGTTTAACACCGTGGCCGAAGCCGTTGAAAACACAGGCGCCGATGTATCTATCATTTTTGTACCTCCTGCATTTGCGGCGGATGCCATTATGGAAGCTGCGGAAGCCGGGATAAAAGTAATCGTATGTATCACCGAAGGTATCCCAACAAAGGATATGATAATGGTGAAGGAATATTTAACAGATAAGGATTCGCGCCTTATTGGCCCTAATTGTCCGGGAATTATTACGGCTGATGAAACTAAGATCGGTATTATGCCGGGCTTTATTTTCAAAAAAGGCCATGTGGGTGTAGTATCAAAATCAGGTACGCTAACATACGAGGCGGTTGACCAGGTGGTTAAGGCAGGAATGGGCATCACCACTGCCATCGGTATCGGTGGCGACCCGATCATCGGCACCCCAACCAAAGTTGCGGTTGAATTGCTGATGAACGACCCTGAAACACACGGCATCATCATGATAGGCGAGATAGGCGGCGGCATGGAAGCCGAAGCCGCCTACTGGATAAAAGAAAACGGAACGAAACCTGTTGTAGGCTTCATCGCCGGACAAACGGCCCCCCCGGGACGCCGCATGGGCCACGCCGGAGCGATAGTTGGCGGCGCTGATGATACGGCAGCCGCAAAAATGAAGATCATGCGCGAATGTGGTATCCGTGTGGTAGAATCACCTGCAGAAATTGGCGCAGCCATGGCAGAGGAACTGGCTAAGAAAGGTTAAAGCTGAAAGGTAAAAGGCGAAAGCTGAAAGGTTTTGCTTTCGTTAACATAAAGAAATCCTGGTATTATACCGGGATTTTTTGTTTCCCACCCATGTCATATGAAACAATAGTGAGAGAACTTCACCAAGTTGTATGACTGACTATGCAGGCTGTATAAGGTTTTTCACTGCGTTCAAAATGACAGGAATTTTTATAACGTGGAAACTTCAGCAGCCACCTCCACACCTTTTACCAACTTTTTCTGCTTCCAATTCAACAACACCTTATCCCTCAGCTTTAATGCCGGTTTTTCAACAGCGTGGCGCATGAGCAGCGCGATAGCTATAGAGGTGGTAATGCAAATAAACATCATCAGTGTGCTGTTCATATCCATCCCTGCCTTAGCAAGTAAAGTTTGAGTGAGGTGAATCACTATTTTATGAACCAGGTATAGCGAGTACGACAAAGTAGCAATCAGCGAAGTTACTTTTGATTTAACCCGGTAAAGAATGTTGGCCGGACTAACAAATGCGGCAAGGATAAGTCCATAAGCCAGTGAGACCACGAGGAAACCATACGTTCCTGTGTTAAAACTTTCCCTGTCGGCACAAACAAAATAGGCGGCAACCAGTGCCAAAAGCCCGGTTAGCATTAACAATACGTTGTACCTGTTTGCCCAATTTTTTATTCTTGGATAAAATGTGAACAGCCCGGCAATGCTCACACCCGTAAGCAAACCATCAAGGCGGTTGTAAGTGGGATAATAAACATACTGGTTCCACAGCGCCCGCATATTGCCCGAGGAGATCAGCGGTGCAACCTGGTTGTCCCAGCACCATATCCGTAACAGAAAACCGCCGATGAACAATAAGGCGATAAGGTAAACGGCTTTTGTGCAGGCTTTAAAATATGTAAACAGCCAAAAGCACAAGGGCAATATCAAATAGAACTGCTCCTCCACGCACAACGACCAGGCATGTGAAAATGTACTGTACTTTTTTAGGTCGAGGTTAAAGTTTAGGGTGAAGGTTAAATATCGCCATAACGGAGACGGCTGTCCCCATTCGCGTGCATAAGGGAAGGCAAAATAAATAAACAACACCACCAGGAACGGAGGAATGATCCTGAAAAAACGCTTGGCGAAAAACTCCCGCAATGGGATTGACCTTCCTTTAGCCACTGTCGCGAAAAGCTGCCCGGCAATTAAAAACCCGCTCAATACAAAAAATAAGTCAACCCCGGTCCAGCCGAATTTACCCAGCGCAGGCTCCCAGTCGGGATGACCGAAATAGCGGTAATGAAAAATAAAAACGTAAGTAATAGCAAATGCCCGCAGGTGGTCTAAACCCGCCAGTTTATGATGCGGAGTATCGGCGGCATTCGCGGCGGGATCTGAACCAGGCATTAATTGAGGTAATTTGAATTTCCCCTGTAATATATTATAAAAGAATGTAAAATTGAAAATGCAGGACGGAATATATTTCAATTAAAGGGCCTCTACACCAGATTCCCTCCCTTGGGAGGGTAGGGAGGGGTCTATCGAACTTTTCAGTCCAACCATCCCATATCAAACCCCTTCGGCAACTTCACTGTGTTATCATTTTTAACAATTTTACCGATTTTCCATTCAAGAGTCCGGATAACATTCTGCATGTCATATTTTACTTCACCTTCCGTAAATCTTATAAACCTGACACCAAGGGTTTCAAGTCGCTGCTGCCTGATTTCATCTTTTTCCGGAGCACCCTCAAAACTGTGTGTCATACCGTCAACTTCTATAGCGAGCATCAATCTTTACAGTAAAAATCAACTATATATTCATCGATGCACCTTGCCTGTCAAAATCAAAGCCCCAGAATTTGTCATCCTTCAATTCGTTCCAGAGTAATACTTCGCCGAAAGTCATGTCTTGACGCAACTTCCGTGCAAGTTCCTTCAATTTAGGATTGTATGGAATTATTTTTGCCATAAGGTTAAATATACTTTTTCTTGAAGAATCGCTCGTAGAACCCCTCCCTGCCCTCCCAAGGGAGGGAATTGGTTCGATAGTATTAAATCTCCCCTTCCCGTTTCCTCAAAAACCACTCTGTAGCAAGCAGCGCCAGTATCAGCACAAACACCCATTTCACATCAATAATATCGCTGAAGCGCTTGTCTTCATAAACAACGGTTTTAATATTCTCATTCTTCCGGATCAGATCAGCAAGGCGATCAATTTGCGATGGCGGCAGCATTACGCCCCCGCTTTGTTTGGCAATGGTGTTAAGCAAAGGATGGTTGGCGGCGCTTTGCCGTGCTTCCAGGTTGAGCGGTTTCACCGTTAACTGGCCCGAAGCGCTGAACGATTTGGCGCCGTTTTTTGTAGTAGCAATATAATTGTATTCGCCAATGGGCAAGGTGCCTGCGTCCAGCTGGTAGCTTTGGTTATTGCGTGTGAACAAAAAGCTATAGTTTTTACCTGTTTCGCTTTTCAGGTCTATCTTTACATCCGGGGTGTTAATCAGTTCGAGGGCATCGTTATATAATTCGGCGTTCAGGAGCACATTTTCGCCTTCGTCAAAAACACGTTTGGCGGGGTAAACAATAAACCGCTGACGGTTGGCATTGGCCGTTAAATATTGCACGCCCTGTACAAATAACTCCTCAATTGCATGGTGATTGCCGTGAGTTTGGTATTCTGCCAGTTGCCAGCGCCATAAACCCTCGCCGGTGAGCACGGCGGTACGCTGACCTGCATCATCCCCAAAAGATAACAGCGGATAAGTGGTCTCCACACTGCCTATGCGCTGCCTGAACAGAGTTGTACCTGCGGGCGGCGAATTGTAGCTGCCATAAGGCGCCAATAACGGGGGCAGGGCGGCTATTTTCCTGCGCGATGAGTCAGATAGGGTAAATCCTGTAAAATCCACTCCGGGTTGGGCAAACACCTCCTGCATCTCTTCGCGACCGGCGCTTATCTTCACCAGCTTTTGCCCGAGGTTAAAAGCCGGGAGATCAGTTTGCGCACCGGTTATATACCAAACCGGTACCTTAGCTTTCAAAAGACTCTGCAAAATATTATTGCCCGCTGCCGATACCTGGTAAAGAATCACCAGGCTGTAATCCCCGGGCTTAACCGAGGTGAGATCCGACAACAAACCGGCTTTCACCTCGTAGTTTTTGTTGCTTTCGATGCTTTGACGGATAACGGCTATATCCGGGTGGGGGCTATCGTAAAGCAGCAATATTTTCTCTTTGGCATCCAGCACGTCCACATAAATAGTTTCACTGTTGTTTTGGGTGGATAGTTCGTTTTTTACCGGGGTTATGCTGATATTAAACTTCCGGGTGCCTTTTTTATCGGCATTCAGCTTTAGCGTTACCACCTTATGGAAATCCCTGGAGTTAACGGTAATGTTTTGCGAGGCAACCTGCCGGCCATCTTCGGTAACTGACAGGTGCATGTTTTCGCCGTTGGCCTGGTACGCCTCCGCCAAAATTTCTATTTCGAAGTCATCGCCCAAAAAAGCGGTTTTATTATAATTTACATTGCCTATCAGCAGGTCGCGCCGGGCAACGGTATCGCCTAAGGCTATGGTGTAAATGGTAGTTTTAAGATTTTTTGCCTCGTATTGCGGATCGCTGCCCTGGTTGTAAAGGCCATCCGTGGCCATTATCAAGGCGCCGGTATTCTGGTTAACAAAACGGTCGTTCAGCTGGTGCAGGGCATTGGAGATGTCCGTTTGCTTGCCGTTAAAATCTTTGGTAAGGCCATCGGCTACGTCACGGTTAAAGTGAAATTCGCGGACATCGTAATCGCCGCCGAGCTCTTTTTTCAGGCCATCCAAATCGCTAACCAGTTGATCGGTGCCCGAACCCGGCTTTTGGAACATCTTTATCGATTCGGAATTATCCTGCAAAACCAAAACCAGCGGCTTTTGCGGGTTATAACTCACAGTTTTTACCAGCGGCGAAAGCAACAACAGCGCAATAAGTGTAACCACTATCGCACGCCCGGCAAGCAACAAGTAGCGGAATTTTTTATCGAGGTTAACAGGTTGTTTATACAGCAGCCAACCGTACAATACACCCAGCGCCAAACAGGCAGGAACCCACCAAGCCGAAACCGTACCCCAGGTAATTGAAAATAGTAGCTGCATATTTTTTTGCGCGAACGCTCACCGCATTAGATGACTTGCAAAATGCGAAATTATTGTGATATGATGGGTAAAAGTTTTATCGCAGTAACGCACAAAGAATGTAATACTTCCGCAATCGGCATTTCGCAATTCGCATTCAAAAATTCCGAAATCGAAATTCCGACTTCCGAAATAACCTACAGCATTCCCCCATCAACTGGAATTACCTGCCCGGTAATATACGAAGCCATATCCGAGGCCAGGAAAACACAGCAATTGGCCACATCTTCAGTTTCGCCGCCGCGTTTAAGCGGGATGGCCTGGGCCCAGCCTTCAACCACCTTGGGATCAAGCACCTCGGTCATTTCGGTTTTAATAAAGCCGGGAGCCACCACATTGGTACGGATGTTACGCGAGCCTAATTCCTTTGCTATTGATTTTGAAAAGCCGATGATGCCCGCTTTTGATGCTGCATAATTGGACTGTCCGGCATTTCCCTGCACGCCCACCACCGAGCTCATATTAATAAACACGCCGCTGCGGTTCTTCATCATTATTTTAGAAGCTGCCTTGGTGACATTGAAGATAGATTTAAGGTTAACATCAATCACCTCATCCCATTGGGCTTCGGTCATGCGCATCAGCAAGCCGTCTTTAGTGATGCCGGCGTTGTTCACCACTATATGTAACGTGCCAAAATCGGCCACTATATCGTTAATCAGTTTTTCGGCTTCCTCAAATTTCGAGGCATCCGAACGGTAGCCTTTTATCTTTGTGCCGAAGCTTTTCAATTCCTCTTCAAGGGCCAGTCCTTTTTCAACCGACGATAAATAAGTAAAAGCTACGTCAGCACCGTGCTCGGCAAACTTTTCAGCAATTTTACGGCCTATTCCTTTGGATGCGCCGGTAATGAGCGCGATTTTTCCTTCTAATAATTTCATGTTTATACGATGATTTCGGGCTGTGAAGATAGGGATTTAGTAGGAAAGTTGGAAAAGGGGGAAAGTCATAGCATGTTTTTCCGGGCCTGTGCCCGGTGGAGGTAGAAGTTACCTAAATCGTCTCAAATGATTGTAATTTATCGTTGGCTTAGATTGAGATAAAAAATGATATAAATCTAAATCGTCAGTTAACACCAGTATTTTTTCAGATGAAATATCTGCTATTGATGCATCAGCTAAACCGAGTTTCAAAAATATTTTAAGATTATTCGATATTATCGAATGACTGGAGTTCGCGACCTCCATAAATTGTTCGAGGAATTTATGAATAAAGGCGAAAAATTTATTATCCTTGTTTATACCGTCAGAGAGATTAGTAATTTCCGTCAGAATATTGGGCGTTGTATAAATTCGATTTTCGCAATACGATACAATTAAAATCAGTCGCTCAAAATCGTCGATATCGTATTTTTGCGTTCTTTTGAAGTCATTTATCAGATTTTTATCATAGATGCCTACAAGTAACAATAACAACAAGTTGGTATCAATTACGACGCCTTCAAATTGCTGGCTAAAACCAAACTGCTTAAAAGGCATTTTTATAATTTTCGTATTTTAACAGCAGATACTTCTTTTGACTCGCCGTCAATTTTAAATACTTTATACCTTCTCTCAACCTTATCATTACCGAGAAGATTCATCCTTTTGTTAAGGTCATCAAAACTCAGTGTTATTAGCCAGCTTTTATCGTCATTGGACGGCTCTATCTCCTCGAGCGCAGGTTTCTCTTGAAAAATTGTATCGGCATATTCAAAGGCAACCTGCACTGCTTCTTTAACAGAAATCATAAAAAAATATTTTTTAATAATTTATTACTTGAAAACGAAATCTCCAACAATGGTGCTCGGATTTCACTATACTAAGGTAGTAAAGGTATTGATAAAATAGAAAATTTGAACTCATAAAAAACAGGCCCCTATACATAAAAAACACTAATTTTAACATCGTAACTAAATTACGCCCTTCAATCATGTCTCAAAAGATTTCATTTAAAAACCTGTCATTCTTTTTATTAATTACTTTATTTCTGACAGTACCCAAAACCAGCTTCGCCCAATATAAATATCCCTTCCAAAACCCAGGTCTGCCAACCGAAGACCGCATAACCAATTTGCTTTCGCTAATGACAATGGAAGAAAAAGTAAATTGCCTGGGAACCAACCCAACAATAGTCCGCCTGGGGGTGAAAGGAACCGGGCATGTTGAGGGTTTGCACGGCCTGGCAATGGGCCTGGTAGGCAACTGGGGGCGTAAAACGCCGGTGCCGACAACGATATTTCCACAATCCATCGGCATGGCCGAAACCTGGGACCCCGACCTGCTGCACCAGGCGGCTACCATAGAAGCTTTTGAAACACGCTATATGTTCCAAAGCGAGCAATACCACAAAGGCGGCCTTGTGGTGCGTGCACCAAATGCCGACATCGGTCGCGATCCCCGCTGGGGCCGCACCGAAGAATGTTATGGCGAAGATGCCTTTTTTAATGGCACCCTGGTAGTGGCCTACATTAAAGGCCTGCAGGGCGACGACCCCAAATACTGGACCACCGCAGCCCTGATGAAACACTTTTTGGCCAATAGCAACGAAAATGGCAGGGATAGCAGCTCGTCCAATTTTGATGAAAGGCTCTTCCGCGAATATTATTCAGTGCCCTTTCGTATGGGTGTACAATTGGGAGGCTCAAGGGCCTATATGGCATCGTACAACGATGTGAACGGCATACCGCAGGCAGTTAACCCCATGCTGAAAAATGTAACGGTTGATGAATGGGGCCAAAACGGTATTATTTGTACCGATGGTGGCGCTTACCGGCAGTTGGTTACCGCGCACCATGCGTTCCCTACGCTGGCAGAAGCTGCCGCAGCCTGCATAAAGGCCGGCATCAATCAATTTTTAGATACTTATAAACCCGGAACCAACGAAGCCCTGGAGAAAAAACTGGTGACCGAGGCCGACATCGATGGCGTTTTACGCGGCGTTTTCAGGGTGATGATAAAACTGGGGCAACTCGATCCGCCTGAGATGGTGCCTTATGCCAATATAGGTACCGGCCCGAAGCCCTGGTTATCGCAAAAAAACCGGGATTTCGTTCGGCTGATCACCCAAAAATCTATCGTGCTGTTAAAAAACGACAAGGGATTATTGCCGCTCGATAAAAACAAAATTAAATCCATCGCCGTAGTTGGCCCGCGATCTGCCGAGGTTTTGCAGGATTGGTACAGCGGTTCGCCGGCATACAGCGTGAGTATTTTGGAGGGCATAAAAAATAAGCTGGGCCCGGATGTAGCAGTTAGTCACACCACTAACAACAGCCTGGCCATAGCTATGGCAAAAAGCGCAGAAACGGTGGTGGTTTGCCTTGGCAATAACCCCAGCGGTAATTTGGGCTGGAAAAAGGTTGATGGTCCCAGCGAGGGCAGGGAGGCGGTTGACCGGGAAAGCATATCGCTCGACACCGCACAGGAGTCGCTAATTAAAAGCCTGTATAAAGTAAATCCCAACATTATCCTGGTAATGGTGAGCAGTTTCCCTTATGCCATTAACTGGGAACAGCAGAACATCCCGGCCATTATCCACCTCACCCATTGCAGTCAGGAGCAAGGCAATGCCATGGCCGATGCCCTGTTTGGCGATATAAACCCCGGCGGCAAACTGGTGCAAACCTGGCCCGATTCGCTATCCCAGCTTCCGCCGATGATGGATTACAACATCAGGGACGGCCGCACCTATATGTATTTTAAAGGTAAGCCACTATACCCCTTCGGCTTCGGGTTAAGTTATACTACTTTTCAGTACAGCAACCTCAAAACCAGTACCACCAAAATGGACAAGAACGGCGAAATAACCGTTAGCGTCGATATAAAAAACACCGGCACCCGCGCAGGCGACGAAGTGGTGCAGTTATATGTAAAACATTTCAAATCGAAAGTTGAAAGGCCGAATGAGGAGTTGAAGGGCTTTAAAAGGATAACGCTTAACCCTGGTGAAACACAAACGGTTAGTATTAACCTCCCGGCATCGTT
>Ga0206878_10094_pt2 | contig 36915 bp, 43 predicted proteins | sample Alteio_BWOrgCont_8_FD_152621 | JGI IMG/M metagenome (GOLD analysis project Ga0206878, IMG submission 152621) | Enriched cells from forest soil in Barre Woods Harvard Forest LTER site, Petersham, Massachusetts, United States -... | ecosystem: Environmental > Terrestrial > Soil > Temperate forest >... | reverse complement strand
TCTTCAGGCCTGCCTGCGCGTGGGGCGGTTGATTGATGAAGGCCGTCAGGTGCCCGAAATGATCTCGCTGATTAAGCGCAATTCGGCGGGCAAGGCGCTGGAGATTGCGCGCACCGCCCGCGACATGCATGGCGGCAACGGCGTAGCCGACGAATACCATGTCATTCGCCATGTGGTAAACTTGGAGAGCGTTAACACCTATGAGGGCACGCATGATATCCACGCCCTCATCCTGGGCCGCGCCATCACTGGCATTCAGGCCTTTTTCAAGGAATAGTTGCCTTTTGGCGGTTTTTCGCTAATTTACGGCTCCTTCAGGCGTTTTAAAATCGCTAGACGAAGCCGGATGCGCGGCTTTTTTGCAACCCGCAGCGCAGCGTATGCAAAGATACGTAAGCAGCGGAAGTACAAAAAGCAGGCAGGACGGCAAGCATAGTAGATTTTATGGGTGATTAGCTCAGTTGGTTAGAGCGCTGCCTTCACACGGCAGAGGTCACAAGTTCGAGTCTTGTATCACCTACCAGAATTATTGTTATTTATCAATATTTTATACATGGCGCGGAAAGCTGCACCAGCTCGAGAAAGCCCTTGGGGAAGCGTGGGGGAAGCAGTTGACGGTAAATTCGGGTAATTGCTGCCTCTTGAAATCTCCGGTATCGTTTCCCATATAGTATTCAACCAGCTAATTGAAACCCCCGGCTTGGCAACTATTGCCGCTCTACAAAGGCTCATGGACAATCCAGATTGTCCTATACCAAAAAAACGCCTTGAAGAATTAGTAAGCACTCGAGCCGCCGAAGATTCCGAGACTTCTCCATGGGATCCATCTGACGTTATTTTATTTGAGAAAAATGCAGAAAAAGCTACAGCAACAACAAAAGACTTGCAGCAAGTCGCAATAAGTCGGTTTGAGGATATGCAGCATGAACTTCTGAATCATGAATTTCAGCAGGGGCACACACTAAAAGCACAACCCGATGAACCTGCGGTTCAGAGATGGATAGCAGACAGACTCGACCTTAAGAAAGGCATTGCTTACTCAGTCGATCGTGAGCCACACGTTGCCGATGAAAAGGAACCGGATGTACGGTTACGTGCGAAAGCAAGTAATGCAAGTCTTCCTATCGAAATTAAATTAACCAATCCTGATGGATGGACCCTTCAACAGCTTGAGGACGCGTTAAGAATTCAGCTTGCCGGCCGATACCTAAGAGACAGAAATGCGCATCATGGTATATTACTTTTAGTACGTCAGGAATCACGGCAAAAAGGATGGAAGGATACCAAGACCAATACGTTTATTGATTTTGACGAAGTGGTAATTCGTTTGAAAGAATTGGCCCTAGAAATTGCAATCGCTTCACCAGATGCTCCCGTATGCGAAATAGTAGTTCTTGATGTCTCAAGCTGTGGCGAAGCAAAATGATGACTATTATACTAGCCCTCGCCACTTGTGGCGCCGCAATCAAATCAGCAGTATACTGGTTTAAATCAAGCCGTCTTGAAATAGACCCTATATTCGGCGTCGTCTCCGTTCTCGTGATTGCTGACCTCACGCAGGGTTCGGGGCGTTTTAATCTCACGCTCGGAGCCATCAGCACGGCGGTCGGTATTGGCGCAGCATTCAGCCAGACCATCGCCGGTGCCATTGTCCATCACTTTGGCTCAAGTGCGGGCTTTCTCTTTCTGGCAGCAGTGGCAGCGGTGGCGTTCTGCATTCTTTACTTCTTTATGCCGGGAACCCGTGATAAACAATTCCTCAAACCCACTTAAAAAGCACCCCATCTTATGATCACCGTCTTCATGCTGACCTGTTCTAATATTTTCATGACCTTCGCCTGGTATGGTCACTTGAAATACGGCCATAGCTGGCCGCTCTGGAAGGCGATATTGGTCTCATGGTGTATTGCGCTGTGTGAATATTGCCTGGCGGTGCCCGCCAACCGTTTCGGTTACGGACAGTTTTCAGGATTTCAACTCAAAATCATTCAGGAAGTTATCACCATTTCTGTCTTCATCGTTTTCGCCATCCTATTCTTGAAAGAGAAGCTCGCGTGGAATTATCTCGTGGCGTTTGCCTTCCTTGGCGTGGCTGCATACTTTGCCTTTGCGTTTAAAGCACCTGCACCGTCCGCCTAAACGAGCAAGCATCGCAATCGCCTGACGCGACAGCGGCACAATATGTAGTTGTGTCATCTTTATGCGCTCGGCGGGAACTCGCCATAGACCTTGGTAAGAAGAACGATCGAAGCGTTATTGATTGTCAGTCCACTGACAGATGACGATGAGGCATGTTTAGGAGAATAAAGAGTTAGTGTCCTTTTATGGCATAGTGAGTTACACCCTCGGCTGCAAGCAGCGCTCTTTTTGTATCTAGTCCGCCCGGGCCATATCCGCCAATGCCGTTGGCTGAAACCACGCGATGGCATGGAACAATATAGGCCAAAATATTACTGCCACAGGCCGTGCCAACGGCACGCGCTGCGCCGGGCTTTTTGATGCGCCGGGCTACTTCGCTGTAACTGGCGACCTTGCCGCGCGCGATATGCATTATTTCACGCCAGACATCGGTCTGAAATTTTGTGCCTACGAGGCGTACCGGTAATTTTGTAAAATTCTTTACGGTTTTGCCCGCGGTGAAATGGGTATGTTTCCACTGCGTCTGCCACTCTTCAATAATATCCATGGCTTTGCGCCCGCGTAGAAAGGATACGCGACCGACTTCACTTTCCTCGCTAAGGCCCACAATCACTGTACCCGCCGGCGAAGATGCTATGGCCCACAAAACGCGTTTTGGCGGAGTCTCTGCAACCCTTATTTTCATGATGCGAGGATAGTCGATATCAGCGAAATCTTCAAACACGTATTAGACGCGCTGCCGGCCTATTTGCTGGGCGAGGATTTCTTTTTATGGTGGTGTATCGGCTGGTTGATTTTGGCCACCTCACCTATTTTTGTCTTGACCTTAGCGTCGTCACCCACAAACATCGCCTCGTCGGTTTCACGGCGCAATTTCTGGCGCGGATTCACCTCATACTCTTTGGTCTTTTCATTAAGGATTTTATCCCATTTCAGAAATTCTGCGGCTGCGCCTTCGTAATCCCCTGCAATCAGTTTCTTGCCGAGTGTGCCGGAATAAATAGGCTTGGGGCCAATGTTGAATACCAATGCCGCCAGACCATCAAGCTGATGTTGATTGAGCGTCACATGATGCGTGGGATGTTTTTGAAATAAAGGATTCGCCGCCCAGCGTTTTACAATCTGCTTATTTTTTGCAATATCATCACGCAGCAAATCTTTTGCCTGTTCCTGAGTAAGGTTGAGTATTTCGCCGGGGCGTAACTGGTGACCATAATAAATCGAATGGCCTACGGATACTTCATGCGTATTAGGATCGACATAGTGACCATCTTTATAAGAAACGGGCGCATAGCCTTCAAACGTTATTAATTCTTTGTAGAGCAATGCATCAGTGTCCGCAGATGCGTTAACAGCAGACGGAGCTTTTGGCTCGGCAGACGCCGGTGCATCCGCAGCTTTCGCTCCTCGGGCAAAAGAAGCGATGCCGATTGCAAGCGCGGTGTAATAGGTGGTAATATTATTGAAGAATTTCTTTGCCATGACCTGCGTGTGAGACGCGCAATTATTTCGTTTTATTATAAGCTTCCGCCTCTTAAGGCATGGTTAAGAAAGCCCGGATTTTGCGGCATTTCATGTAAAGGTGCATTCTTAATATACCTTACAATAACAACGTATTATGTCGTTTGCGTGCATTATATTCCTGTATTTCAACCCGCATAAAACAGCGCGCGACACTCCTGCGTAGCAAAGGATCATCACTCGTTTAAAAAAATATTTTTTGCGATAACAGCACTTGATTTTTATAAAGCCTGCCAGGGTAGTTAAAAAATTTTGTGCGCAGGCAAAGTCAAGTGTGCATTTTGGCAGGCTGTCATGAGTTGTTATGCATATCTGCCTGCACGCTATTTGCTTATAAGACTTCTCTCAACAAAAATAAAAAGAGAGAGAGATAAATGCCTGCTTCCATTAAAAAACCAATTGATAGTATTTCCGCCCCTATCAATCCTTCACAAAAAATCAACTCACAGATCAAACGTTCTTCTATATCGCGTGGACGTGTGCCCATCAATCCGGCGACATTGATTGAAATCGGCCTACTGAGCGAGAAAGATACTGAGCAATAGCCGCAAGTGCCTGCTGTCGACGCTTGCATAATTCGCTGGCGACGCAGGGTAAGTTAGTGGTTATAGTGGGGCTCTTTTAACAACCTGCACAAACGGCGATGCATTCGTCACAGCCCAATACTGCATGTCGCATTCCCTGCAAACTGCTCATAATGGCGGCATACTTCCTGCTGTTGCTGATCATGGCGTTGCCCCACGGCATGCATACCGCACTGGTGCCCAATAGCCCGCCCTGCACTCCGCAGCATGCCTGCAGCTTGCTGCCTCTGGCGACCAACGATCAAATCACGAGCTATTTTGGCAGCGCGGACGCTGCTTTTATCGCTAAACGCGCGCACGAAATTGTTGCACAGCATGACTGGGGACATATTTCCACCTGGCCATTCTGGCCGCCGGGCATGGTGGCGATCGAAACATTTCTCTACTGGATTTCTTCCGATATGCCGGTGGCCCTTATCCTTATTCTGCTTTCCTGCGCATTGTGGAGCTGGCTGGCCGCTGAACTCTCCTGCACCGCGGCCAGTTACGGCGCCTCACGCCTACTGGCATTGCTATTGCCGCTGGCATTGTTTTTTAATCAGGGATTTTTCTATTTCCTGCGTACGGGACTATTTTACAGCGAATCGCTTTCCATCGCTGGCTTCCTGATGGCCATAGGCGCGCTGTGCAAAGCGCATCGTCAGGAAAAAACCGCGCTCGCATGGCAGGCAGGCGCATGGTTTGCTTTCTCTGCCTATATGCGCGCCCAGACCGACATGGTGATGAATATCGTATTGCTGCTATGGTGTACTGCCGTTATCTTTAAAACCCTTTGGCGCGATCGCTCACTGTATCTGCGCTCGATCAAAAATACGCTTGTCGCAACGCCTTGGCTTAAAGTAACGGCGATTGCACTGCTTGCATTTCAATTGCTGACGCTGCCATACCGCGCCGCACATGACATGCACTGGATTGCATACACCGACAACCCCATGTGGTGGGCAAACTGGCAGCGCGAAGCGGAACTGACGCCTGATCTGAATTTTTACCGTATCAGCGGCGCACTGGCCGGCTGCAATGTGGACCCCGTGCTTTGCGATCAGATTCACACCAACATCAGCCACGGCGTCACTTACACGAATCATGAGTATTACCTGCTCGCCATGCAGACCCTTATGCATCATCCGCTGAAATGGATGGAGTATAAATGGCCTTATATGCGCGACTTCTGGTTCGATGGCTCGGTGGAAATGGTGGTAATCACCGGACTGCTCGTGTTTCTGCTATGGTGCTACGCTAAAAAGCCGCGCCCTATACCCACGATTATGCTGCTTAGCACCGTGATTGCTGTCTGGGGCCCGCTGGTGATTATTCATATTGAGACGCGCTATCTCTACCAGTTGACCCTGACCATTCTTTATATCGCAATAATTAGCGCGGTGCAGCCCCCGGAGCAGAGCTCCTGAGATTCCTTATAGAGATTTGATGGCTCCCCGGATTAGGGTTTGTGGAGTTAATTTCTTACAGTAAATAATGGAGCTTTTATGATCACCATAGAACCTATTTCGGGCGGCGCTTTTAAGGTCCATGTTATCGGTAAATTACACGAGAATGATTTTAAAACGCTTGAAGAGAAAATTGATCCCATCATCAAGACGCATCAGGCTCTTAAACTTATGATAGATGCCACGCAGTTTGACGGCTGGGCGAATATGGATACTGCCTCGCGTCATTTCTCCTTCGTCCGCGAGCATCAGAAACGCATCGAACGCATCGCGCTGGTCGCAGGCCATGAATGGCAGCACTGGATTGCAGGTATCGCCAGCGTATTTGTTCATCCGGAAATAAAAGTATTCGACAAGGGTGAATCGGCTATAGCGCAAAGCTGGCTCACCATGCGGCAGGCCGCGTAAACAGCGTTAATGTATAACCTGTATTTTCCCGACCGGCGGCGGGGTAAGCGGGCCGTGAGGATCGGAAACGTATCCCAATGATTGCATGCACTTCATGAACGCATCATTATCCACGACCGTCTGGCTGGCGGCTACGCCTGGGCCTGCATCACTCGGCTGAGAATTTTTGATACAGGCGTAACGATCCTGCATGAACTGCCGGTAAGATACTTTGGGATTAGACCAATGGGATGATGGCTGCTGCGCGCAGGCCGCCACAACGAGAAGCGCCAGCAAAGGAGCGCGGATAAAACTTGTGTTCATGAAGACACTTCTTTAATGCAGCCGCGCTCTTTTTCAACGATGGCCATCATGGCCGCCACCGTGGGAAACGCCGCCGCCGGCACGCGCGAAATTATTGTGCGAGACCGCGTTACCATGCCAGCCATTATGCGCTGCGTAGTAGTGATTCCAGTATCCAAGATGATAGTCACGCCCATGCGCGTAAGGATAAGACGGATAATACCCGCCGACTTCGCCAAACGCAAAGCCGGGCTGATAGGTCGTGCCATAATAAGGTGCTGAGCCGCCATAGTATGGATAAGGCTGAACCACGCAACCGCACAGCGGCACAGATGCCAGCGCTAACATAGTGATGATAAAAATCTTCTTCATGCACTTCTCCAAACAAATTACGTCAATAGTAGCTTCACTGTAAAACGGCGCATGTAAGGAAGCGATGTGGATATAAACTCGCCATTAATCCTCACCCCTACCCCTGCCTCGTTTTTCGGAGACAAATTTAGAAGCCGCCGCTGCGTGTTCCATCCTTCTTATTGCATTGAAGATTCGCAGGTCCGATGAATGGCCTTTCTCCATTTCATGTTTAAACCATTCATCAAGCGTACCGTGAGATGCCATAAAAGGGTGATCATCACCGGCTCTTGCTCCTGCTTTTGCAAGCAATGCAATTACTTTTACCCGATTCTTGGTATCCTCGTTGCCATTTACATAGCGGCCAAGCAACGCGTCCATTTCTTCATGGCGACTGAATTTGGCTTCGTACAGCACCAGAAACAATGCAGACGCCGCAATCGAGCTTGCAGCGGCGGTGCCATGCTCAAATACCCTGGCGCCATCGTTAAGTGCATCTTCTACCATTTTGGGATCGCCCAGCCTTGCTCCAAGGATCAGTCTGTCCTGCGGATGTACTTTGGTAAGCAGTGCCGCCGCTTCTTTACTATTTCCTATACGCGCGCGGATATAGGCTCGGGTTGCGGTTGCGCTCAGCGGTTGCGGCACAGGCTGTTGCATAAAATTCTCAGAGGATACACTGAAGATCCAGAATACTTTCAAAAAGTTAAGATTTGCTTACCCAGTGCAAGCGTGACTAACCCTGCCGGATAGCTACGCTAAATATCCGCGTATTGCTTCTTTTCAAACTTGCCGCCGGGATGCGTGATGGCGCCTTTTTCGGCGGGGCCTACCTGCTGGGCATATTTCCACAACGTGCCGGAAGCGTAGTCGGTCTCACGCGGTTTCCATGCGGCTTTGCGTTTGGCAAGTTCATCGTCGGAAAGCGCGACATCCATCGTGCCCTTGACGGCATCGAGCGTGATAATGTCGCCGTCCTTGAGTAAGCCGATGGGTCCGCCGACCGCTGCCTCGGGGCCGACATGGCCGACGCAAAAGCCGCGCGTGCCGCCCGAGAAACGCCCGTCGGTAATGAGCGCGACTTTATCGCCTGCTCCTTGTCCGTATAATGCCGCAGTGGTGGAAAGCATCTCGCGCATGCCGGGGCCACCGCGCGGCCCTTCATAGCGAATGACGATCACTTCGCCGTCTTTGTATTTGCGTTTTTCCACCGCTTCAAACGCCAGCTCTTCCGAATCGAAACAACGCGCAGGGCCTTTGAATTGCAGATTCTTCATACCCGCAACTTTGACAATGGCACCTTCGGTAGCAAGATTGCCCGTAAGCGTTACCACACCGCCGGTAGGCGAGAGCGGTTTTTTTGCAGACAACACGACATCCTGACCGGCGGGCAATTTTACGTCCTTCAGATTTTCGGCCTGCGTCTTGCCGGTGACGGTGATGCAGTCGCCGTGGAACAATCCGATACCGAGCAATTCTTTCATCACCACCGCAACACCGCCGATTTCATACATATCCTTGGCGACGTATTTCCCCCCCGGCTTGAGGTCTGCAATATACGGTGTCTTTTTAAATATCTCGCCCACCGCATGCAGATCGAAATCGATGCCGGCTTCATGTGCGATAGCGGGCAGGTGCAACGCAGCATTGGTGGAACCACCGGTGGCCGCCACCACCATCGCCGCGTTTTCAAGTGCCTTGCGCGTGACGATATCACGCGGGCGCAGTTTGTTCTTCAGCAGCGCCATCACCGCCTCGCCTGACGCAAAGGCATACATATCGCGTGATTCATAAGGTGCGGGCGCACCCGCCGAGCCCGGCAGTGCCAGGCCAATGGCCTCCGACACGCAGGCCATGGTGTTGGCGGTGAACTGACCACCGCAGGAACCCGCCGAGGGGCATGCTACCTGCTCGAGTTCGTCGAGATAGGCTTCATCCACTTTGCCAGCGGAAAATTGGCCGACGCCTTCAAATACATCGACCACGGTAACGTCCTTGCCTTTAAACTTGCCGGGCAGGATGGAACCGCCATACATAAAGACGGAAGGTACATTGAGGCGCACCATTGCCATCATGAGACCGGGCAGCGACTTGTCGCACCCGGCAAGGCCGACGAGCGCGTCATAGCAATGACCACGCACGGTGAGTTCCACCGAGTCGGCGATAACTTCGCGCGAGATGAGTGATGATTTCATGCCCTGATGGCCCATGGCAATGCCGTCCGTCACCGTAATAGAGGTGAATTCACGCGGCGTGCCGCCGGCAGCAGCAACGCCTTTCTTAGCTACCTGCGCCTGACGCGCAAGCGTGATATTGCAGGGTGCGGCCTCGTTCCATGTCGTCACTACGCCGACAAACGGCTGGTCAATCTGCTTTTTCCCCAGACCCATAGCATAATAATACGAGCGGTGGGGTGCGCGTTCGGGCCCTTGCGTAACATGACGGCTGGGCAGCTGGGATTTTCCATAGGTCTTGGTCATAGGGCATCCAGCAATAGCGTGAGCCGATGCGCCTGTAAAGCCCTGCAGCGGTGCAAAATTTTCCTTTATTCTTCAAATCCTGTTGCTATATTGCGCCCGCCTGTTATTAAGGACTGTTAATAAATAAAACACTATTTCGCCAAGAACTAAGGTCTCCGGGGATGCATTTTTCCAGCCGCACATCGCTTTCATTTCTGATGGTTGCGCTTACTTTTTCCGCTGCACTATTAATGACCGCTCCCGCGCGCGCCGAAAGCACATTCCTATTGCAGTTTGGCTCTTTTAATACGGAAGCGCAGGCCGAACAGAAGTGGACCGACATAAAAACCAAGAATACCGACGTGGTAGGCAAGCTCACCCTGCATGTGGCCGAAGTCGCTCTGCCGCCGGACAATACCACTATGTACCGCACTCAGGCCGGCCCGGTTTCTTCGCACGATGATGCCGCAGCGCTCTGCGGGACGCTGCAAAGCCGCGGTGTGGAATGTTATGTGGTGGAAACCGCGATGTTCACTTCCGAACCGCTGCCTTCGCAGGCATTAAACGATACACCGCCCACCGTGGTGGCTCCTGCCTCTACCTTGCCCGCTGCCACCGAGACAGCACCGGTAGCATTACCGCCTTCGCCCGTGCCGGCTGCTGCTGTGATGAGCGCTCCGCCGGCCGTGATGGCGGCGCCTGCAGTAATTCCTTCGCCTAATGTTGGTTCTGCTGCCATGGCGCCTGCTGAAGATACACCCATGCCGCTGAGCGATGAATCTGCGTCCGCCTCTTCTTCTGCTATCGCACCTATCACGGTGGTCGAGCCTGCGCCGCAAGCATCCAAACCCGGCTTCTTTGGCCGCCTGTTTGGTCGCTCATCTGAACCTGCGCCGCCACCGACACAAGCTGCCGCACCCGCAGAAGCAACTCCTGCACCTGCTGCCGTGCTGGCCACACCGGTCGTAGCACCATCAGCTGCAACACCGGCAGCACCCGCCGCTATGGCGATGGCAGCACCGGAAATGGCGCCCTCCGCAGCACCTGCCGATACACCGACTATCGCCTATGTTCCTGCGCCGCCGCCACCGACTCTTCCGTCAGTGCCCGCACCTTCGGGCGAAGAAGTTGCCCCCGGCGTGATCCTGCTTCCCACTGCCGATCAGTCAGCACCAGCGCCGACAGCTGAAGCACAGAAGCCCGGATTCTTCGGCCGCATGTTTGGCAGCAGCGCTCCAGCTCCGGCACCTGTCGCTGTCGCTGCAGCTGAGCCAGTTGTGCCGGCGCCTGTCGCACCGCTACCCACTGCTATCGCTGCTCCTGCTGCGCCATCTACCCCAACCGTCGCACCGATTACTTCCATGCCCGCCTTCACCACACCCCCTGTTGTTGTTCCGCCGGCACCCAATGTCGTGGGCAATGTCAATGTGGCCGAAGCTATCCGCGTGCCCCTGGGCAGCGGTGGCGGCGGCCCCAGCAAACCGCTGGCCAAACTGCCGCCCGTGCATGGGCTTGGTGGCTTCCCAAGCGCTCCCAATCACAAGAGCGTCTGGGCTCAGATCAGTTATTTCGCGGATGAAAATGAGGCACGCAGCTTCTACGAATCTTTCCATGCCGCCTATCCGCAATTCTCCGATGGCGTACGCGTGCGCATCACCCGCCCCTATAGCAGCAGCGCCGGCCGTGTTTCACTGAGAGTCGGGCCGTTTGCCGGCACCAGCGATGTCCGCACTATTTGCGCTGCCGCCAACCAGCGTGGTGCACGTTGCACAGTGGTGCGTGAGATCAGCAACTCGGTGGCCGCCAATACGCCTAACCGTCGCGCCGCTTACAGCACCGCTTTTGACGATCGCTCCTTAGCGGCCGCTTCTCCGTCCGCGGATGATACGCACAACGCCACTTACTGGGTACAGCTTGGCACCTATCGTTCTCCCGATACTGCCTGGGACAACTGGAATGATCTGAAAGACGATAACAAGAAGCTGCTCGCACATGTGCATGCTACGGTGACCACACCACCGATGAGCAGCGCAAGCCGTGCGAATTTCCGCCTGCGTGCCGGGCCGTTTGTAAGCGAGGTGAGTGCTAACAGCCTGTGCAACAAATTACAGGAAACCGGTGCAAGCTGCATCGTTCTCAACGACCGCTAATATCACCCTATCATGAGGAGGTATTATGAAGCTGATTAAACATGCGGCACTATGCCTGCCCCTCTTACTTTCGGCTTGCAATTATTCGGCTCCACACCCCATTAGCGATAATGAGCGCGTCAACCATGTCCTCACCAGGGCTGCGTGGGATTTTCAATGCCAGTCATCTGATCTGACGCTGGTAAGAAGTAATAATTATACCTTCGACGTATCGGGATGCGATAAGGAAGCCACCTATGTCTTGCGCAATTGCGATACCACTTCCCTCACGGGCTCCAAATGCAAAGCGGTGCTTGATTCCGAGATTAAGGTCAATACGGTGCGCGGCTATCCTTAAGGGCAACGCGCCCCCCTAAACCCGGCAAGGGACAAAAAGTCCTGTACTTCCTTATCTGTTTTGCTATACAAACCGCCCTGCTTAATGCACCTGTTCCGCGGTAGCTCAGTGGTAGAGCAATCGGCTGTTAACCGATCGGTCGTAGGTTCGAGCCCTACCCGCGGAGCCATCACCTGATGGTCAAAGGCTCCCCGGAATACTGCGTCCCTAGAGGATATGCGTAAACAAGCGATTAGAGCATCGTTGCAGTATTCTTTTATATTCAGTTAGTTAAGTCGACTTCTGTTGACCGGAAAACTTGTCACAGAATCGTCATGTTTTTCGTGCGGAACGCCACAGGGCTTTATGGTATTATCTGGGTATTGGACGACCGGACAACCGGAGGCTTTATCCGCTCACTATCTAAAAAGCATTTGTATGTCAGCAGAAAATAATAATGACATGGGAAGAACGGGCTTCTACGAGCGCGCCGTTCAAAAGATTACCGAATGGGTACAGCCCTATCTGCACCGTATCACGGAACAGTTTGTCGCCAAGTCCGTGGATAAATACGCCAAGAACGATCCCAAATTCGCCCGCATGATCGAGTTTGAAGTGAGGCGGCGCGGCGATGGTGCCGGTCTTACCCAGGACGTGTCCGAACCCTTGCTGTGGGTAGGCATCAAGACATTGGTTGCACTTGCAATCGCCATCCCTATCGAATATATGAAAAACAAAAAATGGGTGATCGCGGAGCGTGTAGCCGCCGCAGGCATTGTCCTCAATAACGGTGTCGAGCTGTTTCGTCTTGTGCCGCGCTACAAGGCAGGACTTCAGGGCAGCCTGCAGATGGCACGGGAACGACAGCGCGCCATAGAGGAAACGGGTCTTGATCCTTTCAATAATCAGCAATCTCCCCGAGAGATAAATAAACCGGGAGCGAAGTTTACCCAGACAGTGCAAAAGCAAGCTCCTATTGCCCCCACCTCTCATCTTGAGCAGGCAGATAAAGCGGCAAGCCAGACCGCACCTGTGCGATAATCAGCAAATACTGCGATTGCATTTGCCACCAGACTGCATAAAATCCGGCACCTATGGTGCAATCCCCGAAAACAAAAAAACTATCCGCAGCAGCGCAGGAAGCGTTGCAGCATGTCGCTGACGCACTTGATATCCCGCTTAATGTTGGCCTTTGGGACGGCTCAGTCACACCGCTGGGCAAGGAGCCAGCGCGCGCAAATCTCACCATAAGAACGCCGGGCGTGATTGCGTCTTTGCTTAAACGCCCGACGCTTGAGAATCTTGTGCGCCATTATGCCACCGAAAATATTACGTTCGACGGCGATCTGATCGCCACCGGAACCGCCGTGCGCGCCAAAATCAAAAAGAAAGACCTCAAACGGCTTAACAAGGCGCTGCTGCTTTCACGACTCTGGCCTTTCCTGCTGGTCAAAGGCGAAAGCGCTGCACCGCGCCACGGTTTTGACAAAGACGATACCGGCGCCAGTCACAGCAATAAAAACAATCAGGCGTACATCCAGTTTCACTACGATGTCAGCAACGAGTTCTACAAGCTCTTCCTCGATAAGGAGATGCTGTATTCCTGCGCCTATTTCACCGACTGGAACAACTCTATCGACCAGGCGCAGCAAGACAAGCTCGAGATGATCTGTCGCAAGCTGCGCCTCAAACCTGGCGAGCGTTTCCTCGATATCGGCTGCGGCTGGGGCGCGCTCATCTGCTACGCCGCCAGGCATTACGGCGTGAAGGCCCACGGCATCACGCTCTCGCAGCAGCAGCATGATCACGCGAAAGAAAAAATCCGCGCCCTCGGGCTTGAAGATCGCGTAACCGTGGAAATCCGCGATTATCTCAAGCTTGAAGGCAGCTACGATAAAATCGCCAGCATCGGCATGTTCGAGCATATCGGCATTGCCAACTTCCCTGCCTATTTCAAGAAAATCCATTCGCTGCTGGCCGATCGCGGGCTGGTGCTCAATCATGCGATTGCGCGGCGCAGCAAAAAAGATTTCAAAAAGGCCCTCAGCGGCATCACGCCGGAAAAGCGCCTCATCCTTAAATATATCTTCCCGGGCAGCGAACTTGCGCCTGTGGGTTACAGCGCAAATGTGATGGAAGCGCATGGATTTGAGATTCACGATGTCGAAGGCTGGCGCGAGCATTACGCGCTCACCTGCAAACTCTGGTGCGAACGCCTCACCGCCAATAAAGATAAGGCCATCGCCCTGGTCGGCCCGGAGCGCTATAACCTCTGGGTCGCCTATCTGGCTGGCGTTTCCTTTGGTTTTTCGTCAGGCTCCATCCTCATTTACCAGACACTCGCCAGCAAGCGCGCCAAGGAAAAAGGCACTGCCGGCCTGCCCCCTACCCGCGCCGATCTCTACCGTTAAAACAGCAGATGCATCACCACGCGCCAGCGCGCGGTGCTTTTGTTCGCTTCAAGTCGACGCGTATAAAAACGCGCCACGCGCAGGAACGGCCTAAATATTTTTGCAACCTCCCGGGCTTTCTCCAGATGTGACTTCGCCTGCGTGGCAAGTTCGGCAAATGATGCAGGAAGGTTCTCTTTTGCGCTGCGCGCAAGGCCGGCAAACGCCCAACCAGTGCCGAGTTCATCAAGCGCTTCACTTACCGGCACTTTGGCCACGATAGCGCAAAGGCGCAGAAGCGTTGCGGAGGTATTGCGGCAATACTCTGTCAGTGCTGCCATGTCCGCAAACGGTTCTGTTTGAAAATCATGCGCGCGCGCTTGCAGCAACATATCAAACTCGCTGCGCGGCAAATCGTATCTGTGGATGACCTCTGCAAGCGCCTCTGCCACGGGATGCTTGCGCACGGGCTTGCCAGCGTAAATCTCATCGAGCGCCTCGCGCCACCAGGCAAGGCGGATATACCCTATCATTTCTTCGCTTACGATTTCAGCAATGGAAGCAATTTCGTGGTTGAAGGCAAACAGCACGCACCATGCCGCGCGCACCGCTGGCGGCGCAAACAGCGCGCAGAGATAGCGGTCATAGTCATGGGTGCGGACGAGATTAGCACAATAATTCATACAAGTGAGGTCTTGCAGGACTTGATAAGAACGTCAAGCCTGCCAATCTATCGCAATCCTGGCCAGGATCGCGCAGGTCCGGGTTTTTTCGGAACATTGCTCTCTGGGGCATCCAATTCTTCTGATGTCTTCGCGCCGTATTTTCTCAACAGGTTCGCCACATTCCTTGCGATGACCGCATTGGAAGTGTAAACGGCTTCTCCCGCCGCATCTGTCATTTCTAATGTTCTTTCGTCCTCCGCAGTCTTCACGTAGAGCGCTTCACGCCGCAGGTAATAGTCAAGTGGCGTCTCTTTATCCAGGATCTTGCCATTGCCGCTAAGTCGTGTATTCGGATAGGCTCCACGCTTGAGCAAACCTTCAAGTTCGGACAGAAACTCCTGCTCGCCTGAAGCAATGATCGTTTGGCCAATTTTACGTGTAAATAAAAAGTTCACGCCCCAACTGGTTACTGCTTGAAGCGAGTTGGCCGTATATTGGCGAAGTATATCGTCAGGTGAGGGTTCAGAACCTGAATCATCATTCATTCCTGAAACACAGCAGTTATCCGTTAAACATTTCTTAAAGCTGTGAAGTCTTTGAAAAATGGTGCGGTCGAGAGGACTCGAACCTCCATGGATTGCTCCACTAGCACCTCAAGCTAGCGCGTATACCATTCCGCCACGACCGCAGGGGAACGCTTCTGTAGCAAATCGCCCCCCCTATATCAAGGAGTGTTATCAAGGCACGCGCGCAGGGAATGATAAAGACCATTTCCCAAAGCCTTAAAACCAGCTATAACAGGCTCATGCAATGGCAAGTCAGTCACGCACCCGTCCCTTACGATAAAGCCCTGCTCGATATGGCGGATCGCGTGGATCAGATACAACGGGGCGTGGCCGAAGAGCTGGTGTGGCTGCTGGAGCATCCCGCTATCTACACGGCAGGCGCAAGCGCCAAGGAAAGTGACCTGCTTGATCGCACCAAGCTGCCGGTCTATAAGACCGACCGCGGCGGCCAATATACCTATCATGGCCCGGGACAGCGAATCGTCTATCTGATGCTGGACCTCAATAAGCGCAAGACCGACGTGCGGTTCTATGTGCAGTTGCTACAGGACTGGATTATCAAGACGCTTGCGGATTTCGACATTAAAGGCGCACCGCGCGAAGGCCGTGTCGGTGTCTGGGTGCAAACGCCCGATGGCAAGGAAGCCAAGATAGCCGCACTCGGCGTACGCATCCAGAAATGGGTGACCCAGCATGGCATCTCCATCAATATCAATCCTGACTTAAAGAATTATAAGGGTATCGTCCCTTGCGGCGTAAGCGAATACGGCGTTACTTCGATGGCGGCGCTTGGCGTCAAGGCCAGCCTGAACGACGTCGACAAGCAGTTAGTCGATAATTTTAAGTATTTTTTCAGCCACGAGCCGTAAAATTAATCCTCCGTTAACGGCTGCTTGATATAGTTTGGCATGTTTGCAGTGTATGCCGCATGACCCATCCGCAATCCTTTGAAGCTATCGTCCTTCTGGAACGCGAAATCAGCGCCCGTGAGGCGCTTGATCCAAAGTTTTTTGAGGATCTGAAAAAGAGCTCTATTGAGAAAGCGACCGCGCTCGGCATCAAGCTCGAAACCCTTCGGAGTCTGCTCGCTCATGAGTGAAGCTGATAGCATCTTGAGCGAACTGAAGGAACTGCGCGGAAAAATTATTTTCCGGGTGCCAAACGGCACATATGTCTCGCCGTTTGCCGATGATGAAACCAGGCAACTACGATTGTGGACACAGCATTTCGGCTTACTGCGCCCTAAAGCGGTGTATCAGGCGCTCTCACGCAATCTTGGAGAGACCCAGATTGGCTTGCCGGTGGAAAGCCCTAGCAATATCTATCTCCATCAGCGCGATGGCGCCAATCAATGCGAGATTCTGATGGAAACTTCTGTACCGCTGGACAGTACGCAATACTTCAACATCATCAACGTCAATGTATCCCCGCAGCAAGGTATCAGCACTGGCAAGAAAGCGTTAGCCAATCTTCTCGATTTTGCGCAAACGCAGGCGCCGAATATCGTTTCCATCAATCTTGATACCGATGCCATAGGAGGGTATGCCTGGGCTAAATTCGGCTTCACCCCTGGTGAAGCCGACTGGCAGGAACTCACCAAACTGCTGGGCCAAAAACATCAGAAGGTTGCTGCCCAACTCACATCAGATGAAAACGGAGCAATCACCCGCATGCTTGCTTGCGGCGATCCGCACATTGCATGGGTGCTTTCAGATCTAGCCAAGCCAGTGGTTGATCCTGCAAACAGTGAACGTAAATCACTCGGCAAGTACCTGCTACTCGACACCAAATGGCTTGGTTCGCTACATCTCAATGATTCGTCTGCCATACAGCGGTTCAAGGGCTATATTGAAAAACTCAGCCTGCCGCTTAGGCCAGCTTCAGCTGTTACCGCTGGCGTAAGTTATTAAACCGTCGGCAGGTGTTTGAAGCCCTTGTCGACCATACCCTGGGCGTCCTCGACTTCCACGCACTCCACTTTCGATGCAGGCGGGCCTTCATGGCAGGTAGTGATCAGCTTTTCGATTTTTTGCTCGTCACCGCAGACAAGTGCTTCCACCGTGCCATCCTTGCGGTTGCGTACGAATCCGTCGAGTGCCAGTGCGTCGGCGTGATGTTTAACGAAAGCGCGAAAGCCCACACCTTGCACACGGCCGCTTATGCTTAAGCGGCGGGCGATTTCAGTCACGGCGGTAATTGGGCGCTTCGTGGGTGATGACCACGTCATGCGCATGCGACTCGGAAAGACCCGCATTGCTGATGCGCACAAATTCATGGTTCTTGTGCAGCTCGGCGATGGTAGCGTTGCCGGTATAACCCAATGCCGCCTTCAATCCGCCCATCAGCTGATGGATAACGCTTGAGACCGGACCTTTAAACGGTACGCGGCCTTCAACACCTTCGGGCACGAGTTTGAGATTGTCGGTGATTTCCTGCTGAAAATAACGATCGGCTGATCCGCGCGCCATCGCGCCCACCGACCCCATGCCGCGATATGCCTTGTAGGAGCGGCCCTGATATAGAATCTCCTCGCCCGGCGCTTCTTCGGTTCCGGCGAAGAGCGAGCCCAGCATGGCGCAATCGGCACCCGCGGCTACCGCCTTGGCGAGGTCGCCGGAATATTTGATGCCGCCATCGGCAATCACCGGCACGTCCTTTTTGCGTGCCATGTTCACCACGTCGATGATCGCCGTCAACTGCGGGACGCCTACGCCCGCCACAATGCGCGTGGTGCATATGGATCCCGGGCCGATGCCGACCTTCACCGCATCCGCTCCCGCCTTGATCAAGGCCTCTGCGCCTTCGCTGGTCGCAATATTGCCTGCGATCACCTGAATGTCTTTGAATTTGGTCTTGATGGCTTTCACGGCGTCGATGACCCCTTTGGAATGGCCATGCGCGGTATCTACCGTGAGCACATCGACGCCTGCATCGATTAATGCTTCGGCGCGCAGCATGCCGTCTTTGCCCGTGCCTACCGCTGCGGCCACGCGCAGGCGGCCAAGCGAATCTTTCGAGGCCATCGGAAAGGCGCGTGCTTTTTCGATGTCTTTCACCGTCACCAGGCCGATGCAGCGGAATTTATTATCGACGACGAGCAGTTTTTCAATGCGGTGCTGGTGCAGCAGTTTTTTGGCTTCTTCACGATCCACGCCTTCCTTGACGGTGACGAGCTTGCGCGTCATCAGTTCATGAATGGGTTGTTTGGGATCGGAGGCAAAGCGCACATCGCGGTGGGTAAGAATGCCCACGAGCTTGCCGGTCTTGGGCTCCACCACCGGAATGCCGGAGATGTGATTTTCCTTCATTAGGTTCAATGCCTGCATCAGCGTCGCGGCGGGATGAATCGTCACCGGGTTGATGACCATGCCGGATTCGAACTTCTTCACCTTGCGCACTTCGTCGGCCTGCGCTTCGGCGGAAAGGTTCTTGTGGATGCAGCCAATGCCGCCATGCTGCGCCATGGCGATGGCAAGGCGTGCTTCGGTCACCGTATCCATCGCAGCGGAGATAAGCGGTATGCCTAACTGAATTTCACGGGTAAGGCGGGTGCGGGTGCTGGCTTCGGCCGGCAGGACGGAAGACGCGCGCGGTTTGAGAAGGACATCGTCAAACGTAAGCGCTTCGGTCAATTCCATGTGAACCCCAATCTAAGAAGTTCGCGGTTTTATAGCGTGACTAGGGCCGCTTGTCACCTGCAAAAATACGGCCTCAGCCATGCTTAAACCCGATTGCCACCAGAAAGGTTTCAGCCGAATCCTGCCGGGAAGCCTTGGGTTTAGCGTGTTTTACCGTGTCAAAACGGCTTTTAATGCGGCTGAGCAGCTCGTTCGCCGTGCCGCCCTGCCAGACCTTGGCGACGAACACGCCACCGGGTTTAAGCACGCCGCAGGCATAGTCGAACGCGGCTTCCACCAGCGTGACGATGCGCAGATGGTCGAGGCTGGGCTGGCCTGAGGCATTGGGTGCCATGTCGCTCAGCACGATATCGGCCTTGCCGATGCGCGAGGCAAGCGCAGAAAGCGCCTCGTCCTCCATGAAATCCATTTGCAGAAATTCGGCGCCGGGGATCGGGTCAACCTCGAGCAGATCCAGCCCGATGACATTGTCTTCGCCGCAGCGCTCCACCGCCACCTGCATCCAGCCGCCGGGCGCAGCCCCCAGATCGACCACCTTCAAACCCTGCCTGAAAAAATGATACTTGTCGTCGAGCTCGGAGATTTTATAGGCCGCGCGCGAACGGTATCCTTCACGTCTGGCCTTAACCACATACGGGTCGTTGAGCTGGCGCGCGAGCCAGCGCGTAGAAGACGTGCTTCTCTTTTTGGCTGTCTTTACCCGCACATGTATGCCGCGCGAGGAGGAAGCGGGTTTTTTCTTATCGGTCATATTTGTGACTGCATGTATTCCTGCATGAGCGACAGGATTATACCCTCACGCACACCGCGATCGGCAATAGTAATTTCAGGGATGGGCCAGAGGCTGCATATCGCTTCGAAAATCGCGCAGCCCGAAATAACATAGTCCGAACGATCCGGGCCAATACAGGCATTGGCAAAACGCTCCGAGGGACGCATGGCAAGTATCTTCTGCGCGGCATCGCGCAGATCATCCATGGAAAAAGTAAAACCATCGACGCGCGATCGTTCGTAATGCGTCAACCCCAGATGAATGGCCGCGAGCGTGGTCAGCGTACCTGAGGTGGAAAGCATCTGCACCTGACCTTGCTTGACCGCTTCGGCAATTTTATTTTTCTTGTCGAACGCACGCAGGCGTTTAGTGAGATGGCCCACAAGTTCGTCAAAATACACTTCGGCGAAGGCCGCACCTCCAAATTTTTCCGACAGATTCATCACGCCCTGATTAAGCGATAGCCAATCAACGATACGGTGTTCGCAAAGCAGCTCAGGCGGCGCCATATTGTCGCGCTTCACCCACATGAACTCGGTGCTGCCGCCGCCGATATCAAACACCACGGCATGTTCCGAACTCGATGCAAGCAATGTCGAGCAGCCCAGAAATGCAAGCTTGGCCTCGTCTTCATTGGAAATCACGTTGATATCGAGCCCCGCCTCCTCTTTCACGCGCTTGAGGAATTCAAACGTATTGCCGGCCTGGCGGCAGGCTTCCGTGGCCACAAAGCGGGCGTATTTCACGTCGAACCGCTCGAGTTTCTTCTTGCAGGCTTTAAGCGCGGAAATGGTGCGTCCCATGGCATCGGCAGAGAGCAGATTATCCGTACTTAAGCCTTCGCCCAGGCGCACGATGCGCGAGAAGGTATCGAGCACTTTAATACCGTGCGCCTGCCGGCTGGGATACACCGTCGGACGGGCAATAAGCAAACGGCAGTTATTCGTACCCAGGTCGAGTGCGGCGAATACCGGCAGCGATTCTGCGCCCTCAGTCCCTTGGCTCTGGGCCTTGCGCGGCGCAGCCGAAGATTTGGGCATGGACTCATACCCCACTATGAATATGTATCAAGAGCTAGAAAACTCTCGAAGAATTAACAGATAAAAAAATTTTATGCCAGCAGTATAGCGGCAAAGCTCGCGCAGACGCGTATAAAAAAGTCCGCTGCCTTGAGTGCTTTTCCTCACCACCCGGGCCGCATCCCGCTGGTGGTGTAACTTTTTTGAGCTATAATGCGAATATTCAGGTAAGCATTCTAATATACATTCAAAGGCCGGAGCAAATATTGTGAATAGGCGGCAGTTCATCACCTGGGCACTGGGCGGCGTCAGCACACTGGCGTTTAGCGGATTACTCAAAAGCAACCTGGCTATTGCGGAGGAAACCATGACCGACCATCTCACCCTAAAAGACGACGAATGGCAAAAGCGCCTGACCCCTGAACAGTATGATGTACTGCGCCACGAAGGTACCGAGCGCCCCTTCACCAGCCCGCTCAATACCGAGAAACATAGTGGCACATTCGTCTGCGCCGGTTGCGGCCTGGAGCTGTTTCCCTCGAAATTCAAATTCGACAGCGGCACGGGCTGGCCCAGCTTCTTTGATACCATCAAAGGCCATGTGCAAACTAAGACAGATTCTTCGCTGTTCATGGAGCGCACTGAATATCATTGCGCACGCTGCGGCGGCCATCAGGGTCATGTGTTCAATGATGGTCCTGCGCCTACGGGTCTGCGTTACTGCAATAACGGCGTGGCGCTGAAATTCATTGCCGATAAAGCTTAAACGGGCGCAGAATTTATTCCCGTTGTAACTTTTGTTTTTGTCTCTACGAATAATGATGTACCGGGCAATACCGGTATCCATCAATCCAACAGGAGTCTGCTATGAAAATGTCCCATTACCTGATTTCGGCCGCATTGACCGGGATCATCGCTGTTGCTGCCACTACCGTTTCCGCCGCCGATGATAGTGCCAAAGAAAAATGCTATGGTATATCCAAAGCGGGTAAGAATGACTGCGCCAGCAAAAAAGCGGGCAATTCCTGCGCCGGCCAAACCACCGCGGATGGCCAGGGTTTCCTCGCTGTCCCCAAAGGGCTTTGCAATAAAATCGCTGGCGGCAGCACCACCGAGAAATAACGTTTTATTGTAATGTGCTATTATGGGACATTGAGTGAGTCCCTGCGCGCTCTGCCCGTTACATCGCTATAGTAACGGGCAGGGATTCTGGCGAAAATCAGAACAAAACTTCCTGAAAAATAATCGTCTTTATACTTCCTTTATACGATGCGCCTTTGATGCACATAGCGTCTTTAGCTGTGAAATTGCATACTCGGATTGTGAACAATGCGTGTTCAGATGAATAGCGACTTGGGGTTGGTGCCCCTCCCCTGAGTCGCTTCGAGTGTCCCCGTTATGGTGCCCCCTTGCTCCCTTGGGCGCCAAATCTAAATCCCGGCCCGTCTTTATGGTGGTGCCGGGATTTTTTTAGCGCTGCAGCTTATCCCAGATGGGCATTCCCAGATATATCTGATTGGAATCGGTTACTGCTCCGACCACGCCGCCCGCAGCACCGCCAATGAGTAATGTTCCAAGCTGGTTGGCATGCAGAAGTGTTGCCGCAGCAAGGCCTATGCCCGCACCGATGCTGGCACCCGACAGCGAGCGGTCCACCGTGGTGGTGCCGCACGCCGAGAGCGCAAGCATAAGGCACAGGGCGCAGGCGGCTTTATGCCTTATACGATTATGCTTCACTATTTAAGAGGAGTGGTTTTGGGATCACCGCTGATCTTGGGATCCGTGTTGCTGAAGGTCAGCTGATAGGCTTTCAGGCCTTTTTCCTCAGTGGTTGCCTTCACTTCCTTGACCTCGCCGTCATGGCGCGTGGCCGTCACTGTGTAAGCACCGGCGGGAAGCGTTGCAAGCAACACGGGACCTTTAGTAACGGTGTCGAGCACGGTGCCACCATTCTTATCTACGATATGCACGCCAATATCCGACAGAAAGGTACCGTTCGCTTCGGTAATGAGCAATTTAAGGTTATATTGGTTCTCGACGGCTTTGAGATGATCCATTTCTTCACCCACGCCGCCTGAAATCATCGGCACCGCGTTTGTACTCACGGTTGCATCCGAAGACATTGCAGTGGGGGCAGTGGCAGTAGCATCAGAAGAGGGCGCGGGGGCAGCCGGCATATCTTCCGCGGCATAAACGGGAGCGCTTGCTAATAATACAACCAGCAATGTCGGCAGCAGGGAAAACTTCTTGCTCATGGCACGTATCTCCTAAATTAAAGTGGGTTACATCAATGGCAATGTGCGTTCAAAATTACGCAGGTAGTTTTCCACAAGGCCGGCGGCTACGCCATACTTATTTTCAATCAATACGGCCAAACGGCTGCGATTGGGGCCTACCTCGTCAATTTCTCTGGCACTCAGGCGGTTCCATTGCATCAGAATCTGCTCGCGGAAGGGCTCCCACTTGCAGGTGATATTATAGGCATGCCCTGCCAGCCAGCTGCGGGCATTGTGCTCTTTTTCCCAAGCATGCGATTGCGGATAATAACCAGTATCGGCGCTGTCATCAGTGACTCGCGACTGATTCTGAGTTAAGCGGGCCAGCCATTTAGGAGCGATGATCATTGGTATCTCCTGGATACAGTTTTTCCGTGTATCTATAAAATCTATCAGAGGCATCCTAAATCAACCATACGTGAACCCCCAGATCACATAAATAACCCATAAATATATTTAAAAATCCGCGTAATTCGCCGTTATTTTTGTCAATTATAGTGGATTTGGAATTTTTATATATACGCCGGGAATGAAGTGTTATAGCCTTTTACACGCTATTTGAACGAATCACTTTCATGGAGCTTAAAATGAACCAGAAGAAAAGTACCGTGCTTGTCATTGAGGACGAGCCGCCGATTCGCAAATTGTTTAATATCTCCCTTGAGGGAGCAGGCTATAAAGTAGTGGAATGCGATAATGGCAGCGAGGGCATGCGCCTGGCCGCCTCCATCCGCCCTGAACTTATCCTGCTTGACCTGGGCCTGCCGGACATGGACGGAAAAACAATCATCAGCGCCGTGCGCGAATGGGCGCAGACTCCGATTGTGGTCTGCTCGGTACGCGACAGTGATGAGGAAGTCATCAAAGCCCTCGAAATGGGCGCGGACGATTATGTAACCAAGCCTTTCAACCCCGACGTGCTGCTGGCCCGCATTCATGCCTGCCTGCGCAAAGCTTTCACCCAGGAAGCGGGCGAGCCCGAACTCACCAACGGCATCTTGCGTATGGACCTGGTACGCCACGAAGTGTTCGTGAAGGATCAGAAGCTCGTATTTACACCCAAAGAATATGATCTGCTGCGCTACTTCCTCGTGCATCGTGGCAAAATGCTTACCCACAAACAGATCCTCAAGGACGTCTGGGGCACCGCCCATGTCGACGATATGCAATATCTGCGCGTGTATGTGAGCCAATTGCGTGAAAAAATCGAAACCGATGCTGCAAATCCGACTTACATCATTACCGAGCCGGGTATTGGTTACCGCATGGAAACGGTAGAGGCTGCTTCCAATAATGGCGCGGCGCGTACCAAAGCTGTCGGCTAGTTTCAGATTGCGCTGCTGGAAGCGCTATGCCACTTCGTATTTGGCTGCACGATGGTGACGCCATTGCGGCAGGTATAACGTGAACACCGCGCCACCTTCGGGATGATTGCTTGCCGTGATGCTGCCGCCAAGCCCTTCCATCATGGCCTTGCAGATGGCAAGCCCCAGGCCCGTGCCGGCAACCTGAGAATCCTGCTTTTGCAGGCGCGCATATTTATCAAATACGCTTTCAAGTTTTGTGGCAGGAATGCCATTGCCAAAATCACGCACTTCGCATGCAAAGCCTGTAGTATCATCGCCTTTCCAGCCGATGCTGATTTTTGTGCCGGGCTGAGTGTATTTACCGGCATTGTCGAGCACGTTCTGAAGCACCTGCTCGATCATCATCCCATCGGAAAATATCTCGATGGGCGTTGAAGTATGTATCGTCAGAGGATGTTTTTTGAGCCTGTGTTCAAGGCGCCTTGCCACACGCTGAATAATATCTTTTATCGGATGCCATTCACGCCTGAATTCGATCTTGCCGCTTTCCAGACGCGTCATGTCGAGAATGTTGGTGATAAAGCTGTCGAGCCTGACGGTTTCTTCGAGTGCGGTTTCAATCAGCATCTCTCTTTTTTCCGGGGTCAGTTTTTTGCCCTGACTGCGGTAAATACTGAGTGCGCCGACAATGGAAGCAAGGGGTGTTTTAAGGTCATGCGATACGCTGGAGAGCAGCATCGAGCGAAGCTTTTCACGATCCTCACGCAGACGCGTGTCCTCCATGGATCGTTCCATTTCAATATGCTCGAGTACCGATGCTGTTTGATCGGCAATCGCGGTAAGCAAACGGCCGAACCAGGCATCGAGCTGCGTTATCTTGCGTGGTTTGATGCCAAGCACGCCAATTTCGCCGCCAGGCGCCACCATCGGCTCAAAACGCCAGTCGCTGCTGGTATAAAACGGCGACGACGCGCCCGAGGTCTTCATTTCCCGCCAGCACAGATCGAGCGCTTTGCGATCCATGCCTACCAGCTGAAGCTGCAACGGGACTTCCACCTCTACGACATCCGGATTGAACGCCGTGGGCAGAAAGAAGGCAACGTCCATCGCCAGCATGCGCGCCAGATTGACCTGAAGCTCTTCCAATGCCTGGCGACGTGAAGACGCATTCGTCGCCATACGGTAAAGGGTGAACAGCGCCTGGGTATCAAGTTCGCGGCGGGCGGCCTTTTCGGCGTAGCTGCGCGTCTGGCTGGTAAAAAGAGAAATGAGCAATGCCGCCGACAAAAACAGCACCATGTTGATGGTATCGGTGACGTTATCGAATTTAAGGGTATGGTACGGCAGGGTGAAATAATAATTAACGATAAGAAAGCTCGCCACCGAGGCGATCAGGCCCGGCAATAATCCGAACCGGCCTGCGGAAAATGCGCAGGCAATCATGAAAAGCAGTCCGACATTCTGGCTGTTGACGCGAAAAAGAGCGGGTGACAATACACTCTCCAGAAACACCGCGCCCAGCAATGCCACCGCCACCGCCAGGAGTCCGTAGACGATATGCAGCGGGCGGATGCTGCTTACCCATTGCTTGAGTGTGCGCCGATAGGGTTGGCCTGAGAGCGGAATGAATTCCACCGCGATATGCTGTTTGCGCGCCAGTTGTACCGCACGATCCCAGTTCAGATTATGCCGCTTGCCTTTGGGCCCGCGCGCACCGCTGCCGATAATAAACATGGTCAGGCGATCTTTTTCTTCAGCAATAAGCTGGCTTACGCCCTTCTCTACTGTTTCTGACACCATATGCTGTACTTCGCCGCCCATTTGCTTGGCCAGCGTAAGCAGACGTTGCATGCGTGCCTGGATGCCTGCTTCCACGGGGGTGCTATAGGTGAGCGCCTCAATATATACTGCGCGCCATTTCACGCCCAGATCCTGCGCACGGCTACGGGCAGTACGCAACAGTGCCATAGCCTTAGGATGATCCGTAATGCAGGCAATAACGAGGTGTGTGGAATTATCAGAAGTCTCTGAATGTTCCGAAATCATTGTTTTTGTGCCATTGTTTTTTGTTGTGTTGCCCGTATTACGCGAGTGGTTAATGCTGGAGGAGAAAGTATAAAAATACTATTAGGTTTTATTAAAACCGCAACCCCCTCAAATCTAGCCTGAATCCAGCTTGACTCACCTGAGCCATATAATACCATGCGTTTCCTTGTTAAGGAAACACCCGAAAGGCTCCCTGTGCATAGTAAATTTCTCCCGGCGTCCTGCGTTATGCGATATGCGGGCACCCTATTACTGTCGCTTGCTCTTGCTGGATGCTTTGGTTCCGATTTGCCGCCGCCTATGGTCAAACATGCGCAGCACAAGGCAAAAACGCCTGAAGCTGAATTCCAGGCCGATGTGTATGTGCTTCAGCTGACACTGGCCAGAATCGCCCTTACCCAGCAACCTCCTGCCCTTGAGGAAGCTCAAGCACATCTGGCCCTCCTAGGCTCCCCTACGGCGATGCAAGATGTCAGCGCCTTTCAGCCGTTGGTCGTACTCGAATACGATATGAAAGGTGAAAAAGGAACGGAGCGTTTTGCGGCGCCTATCAGCTTAACCGACAATAGCAGCCAGTTTCCTGCTCTGCTCGACGTCATGAATGCCTTGGGCGACAGACCGCTGGTATTGCGTGAAATCCGATTAAAAATCGCCACTTTTACACCGCAATCGTTCGACGATTTTGCCAAAAAGGATCCTGCCCTTCTGCGTAAGGCCCTCAATGACAAAGCCGATCGCATCCAATCGCAGGCCAAACGGCTTTCACCGATCGAGCAGGCACATCTCTTTCTTCGTCTTACGCGCTTCTTTACCGAACATCACTTTAAGGACGCTGCTTACATAGCGGTAGAAAACGCCAAACAGCTGCTTGCCGAAATTTCCACCAACGAAGATACTGACAAAAAAGTCATCAACGATATGAACGAAGAACTCGAATCTCTCGAAGTCACTCTGCACAAAACCATGCCCTTTACCCTCAATTTCTGATAGTGAATTAGCCATGAAAATAGAAACGCTGCTTACCTCCATCGGACGCTCACCGGAAGAACATGAAGGTGCGGTCAATCCGCCGGTGTATCATGCATCAACCATTCTTTTTCCCACCCTTGCCGATTTCGAGGCCGCGGAGAAAGCTGGCTGGCCATTGGTCTACGGCCGCTCAGGCACGCCCACCGTGCGCGAGCTCGAAGCCGCGCTTGCTGAGCTCGACGGTGCGGAATGCGCCATCGTCACCAGTTCGGGCCTCGCTGCTATCGTGATTGCGCTTACCGCCACGCTTTCCAACGGCGACCACCTGCTCATACCCGACAGCCTTTACGGCTCGGCGCGCAAATTCTGCGATCAGGAACTGACGCGTTACGGCATTGAGGTCACCTATTATGACCCGCTCGTCGGCGCTGGCATCACGTCACTCATGAAGCCCAACACCAAGGTAATTTATATTGAAAGTCCCGGCTCACTCACGTTCGAGGTGCAGGACATCCCCGCCATCGTCAAGGCAGCGCATGCGAAGAACGCCATCGTCATCGCTGACAATACCTGGGCGACACCACTCTATCTGCGTACGGTGGAAATGAATGTCGATATCTGCATTCACTCCTGCACTAAATATATCGGCGGCCACTCCGATCTGGTGATGGGCCTTATCACCCATTCCAAGAAATTTAATCCGCAACTGCGCCGTACCTATCGCAATCTCGGCGCGGCCATCGGTGCTGACGAAGTCTATTTCGCCAGTCGCGGCCTGCGCACACTCGCCGTGCGTCTCAAGCAGCATCAGGAAACCGCCTTCATTCTCGCCAAGTGGCTTGCCGCACGCCCGGAAGTAGTGAAGGTGCTGCATCCCGGCCTGCCCAGCTGCCCGGGGCACGATATCTGGAAACGTGATTTCAAAGGCGCCAGCGGACTCTTCTCTATCCTGCTTAAACCCTATCCGCACAAGGCACTCGCCGCCATGCTCGACGGGCTTGAACATTTCGGCATGGGCTTTTCCTGGGGCGGATATGAAAGCCTGATTATTCCATTTACGCCCGAGCGCACTGCCACGCCTTCATGGACGCATGACGGGCTGTGCATCCGTATTCATGCCGGACTTGAGCATCCCGACGACCTGATCGCCGACCTGAAAAAAGGCTTCGAACGACTCAATGGAGCTGCGTAATGGCTATCGCCGACGCCATAGAATCCTATCTCGCCAAAATCGCCTTCAACGCTGACGGGCTTGTGCCCGTCATCGCGCAGCGTCATGGTACGAATGAAGTGCTGATGATAGCATGGATGGATCGCGAGGCGTTTATCAACACCATGCGGACCGGCCAGATGACCTACTGGTCGCGATCACGCAAGAAGCTCTGGCGCAAAGGTGAAACGTCAGGAAATACGCAGACGCTCAGGGAAATGCACATTGACTGTGACGGCGATGCGCTTTTGGCATTGGTCGACCAGGTTGGGCCCGCCTGCCACACGGGTGAAATGACCTGTTTTTTTGAAAAATTAAAAAGCTGAGCCGTTTAGAAAAACGACAGGAATGAGGAGACTGCGGGGAAGTTCTTAAGCCGCTCCATCGACGCGTTGATATTCTCGTTGATCGTCATCCCCAGTGTTACGCCAATTGCCAGCATAAGCGAGGCATTGATGACCATGCCCATGAGGAAATACAGCGGTGTGGTAATAGTGGGCACATTGGCGATATAGCTGTTACCGGCAAAATAGGCCCACAGCGCAATCGGGGGGATGCTGAGCAGGAAAGCCTTGTGACGCAGCAGGCTCACGCTGAGTGAAAACAGAATGATCGAACCGACGATGAACATGCGCACCGCCGTGAACTGATGATCATCGATCTGCATCATCGCGCCGATGGCAAGCATGAGCATGGCGGCAAGCGGCAGCACCAGCATCGCCTCGCGCCCCAGCCATGCGGCAAGCAGGCCGATAGTGACCAGCGCAAACACATGATAAATATTTTCCATCGGAATGGCGAATCCAGAAGCAAGCCCCGCACTGGCTGTACCTGAGGGTTCAACAAAAAATACCGGCGCCGTACCGAGCAGCAAAATAACTGCGAACAATACTGTAAATGTGCGTAGGTTCATAGTTGCGTATATTAACCATTTTCGCTTAAATGTCCAGATTATGACGCGGATCAGACGTTTATTTTCAGCCCGCCCCTAGAGGATTATGTTTAGATTTAGCCGCATTTTTGCATTTTTTGCCGTTATTTCTGCAGGCTGCATGCCGGTGTTTGCCGACGATGCCAAGGAAATCGACTCGGTCACGGTTCTTGCCGACGCGCGGCTTGCCGTGCCGCTGTCCGAGCTGGCATCAAGGTTTGCCCAGCAAAGCATGATAAGTGTGGCCGGCTCATTCGGCGTGAGCGCTGATCAGAAAAAAAAGATCGAGGACGGAGAATCGGCCGATCTTTTTATTACTTCCGACCCTGCACTCATCGAACAGTTAAAAATCAAGGGGCTAGTGGATGTTTATTCCATCCAGGAGATTGCGAGATCAAAGACGGCCCATTTCACTGCGGCCATCGTCGCCGGAGAAAACATGACGCCGGCACGCAATTTCCTTGCGTATCTTAAGACCACTGAATCAAGAAAAATATTATTTGCTAACGGCTTAACTGCGCCATAAGCAGGCCAAGCACAGAGCGCATCGCCTCGAGACGGATTTTACGGCGCGTGCCCTTGAAGCGGAATTCCTGAGCGAAAACTTTGCGTTTGGTTGCCACGGCGATATAGACGAGCCCCACCGGTTTTGCCTTGGTGCCGCCTGCCGGCCCGGCAATGCCTGTGACCGACACTGCCACCCGGGCATGGCTTCGCTTGAGCGCCCCTTGCGCCATGGCCCTGGCCACCTCTTCACTTACTGCCCCATATTTCCTGAGGGTCACGAGGCGCACACCCAGCACTTCGCGCTTGGCGGCGTTGGAATAGGTGACAAATCCACGCTCAAGCACGGCCGATGATCCGGGAATTTCGGTAAGCAGTGCGGCAATGAGCCCGCCGGTGCAGGACTCCGCCGTGGCAAGCGTCAGATGCCTGCTCTCATAAGCCATGAGCAGTTTGCGTGCGAGAATGAGCTGGTTCTTAGAAAACATAATGGGCCGCCAGAAGGTGAGTGTCGAGCGGATGACCCAGCACACGGGCACACCCCAGGACGACAAAAGCAATCAGTAAGGGATAGACTGCCGCCAGCATATCGTCAAACATCACGCCGAATCCGCCGTGAATTTTACGATCCGCCACGCTGATCGGCCAGGGCTTCACGATGTCGAAAAAGCGAAACAGCGCAAGGCCTGCCATATAAGAGATGAACGTCGGATAGAGAAAGGCAAGGATCAGCCATTGCCCCGCCACTTCATCAATGACCATTTCGCGTGGATCGAGCACATCGGTGTAACGCAGGTAGACATGATTGGCATACCAGCCGATGAAAAATACCGCGATGCTGGCAGCAAATAACGCAATGTTGCCGGCGTATACCTGTATCACATAGGCAAACGGCAACGCGGCGATGGAGCCGAACGTACCCGCAGCCTTGGGAGCAAGCCCGACACCGAACCAGGTACCCACCAGCTTGGCGGGATGCGATAGCGGAAGCGTACTGCGGTCAGCGGACATCTGCCGGCAGCTTTACAGTGACCACCGCCTGGGCAAGGATGCCTTCGCCGCGCCCGGTGAAACCCATTTTTTCGGTGGTGGTGGCCTTCACGCTGATGCGTGAAGCGGAAATGTCGAGCAGTTTGGAAATCGTCTCTCGCATCTGCTGCACATGCGGGGCGATACGCGGACGTTCACAGACAAGCGTGACATCAACATGCATCAGGCGTCCCTGTTTTTGTTTCAGCAGTTGGTAGGCATGCAGTATGAAACGCGAAGAAGTCATGCCGCGCCAGCGTGGATCGGCAGGTGAAAAATGCGCGCCGATATCGCCCTCGCCCATGGCACCCAGCAGCCCATCGACAATGGCGTGTAGCCCGACATCGGCATCCGAATGGCCCTCAAGGCCAAATTCAAACGCAATGGGTACGCCGCACAGCATGATCACGCGTTTGGACGCAATCGTATCCGCTTCATGCGCGATGAGCTTATGTGCGTCAATACCCTGCCCCACGCGCACTTCAAATTGCTGTTCGAGCAGAAGCTGCGCGTCGCGCATGTCTTCGGCGGTGGTGATTTTGTAATTATGTTCTGAACCTGGCACGATCTTGACCTCCAACCCTGAATTTTCGGCTACTGCCGCATCGTCGGTGTAATCCGCATCGTTTACTTCCTGATGCGCCTTGAGGATTTCCTGAAAATGAAAACCCTGCGGCGTCTGCGCGCGGAACAGCTTTTTACGCTCAATGGTGCCGACGATACGATCATCCTCAACATGCTTGAGCGTATCAATCACCGGCAGCGCGGGAATCACCGCCGGGGATTGCTCCAGTGCACTCAGCGTCTGCGAGATCAATTCCTGCGCAATGTTGGGGCGCGCCGCATCGTGAATCAGCACGTAATCGGGGGCTTCATCGGCAAGGCTCAGCAGCCCCTGTTTCACGGATTCCTGCCGTGTGGTGCCGCCATAGACCGCCGGCATGAGATTAAGGCCGCGCGTATGCTCGTCGTAATAGCCCTGATGGGCCGGATGAATGACCACTTTTACCGCAGAAATATCAGGATGTTGGAGAAACGCCTCGGCAGTACGGCGAATCAGGCTCTTGCCGCCCAGTACCTGATATTGCTTGGGAATATCACCCCCGGCGCGACGCGATTCGCCAGCAGCGACGATAAGAGCAACAGCGGTCTTTGCCATAATTGATTTGAGTCTGATACTTGTTTAGATTATTACACGCGAGCAATAGCGTAAATTCCAGGAATGAATAGAATCACCATCGATAACGTCACGCTCGAACATCCTGTGGTGTTAGCCCCGATGACCGGCGTTTCCGATCTGGCCTTTCGCCGTCTGGTAAAACGTTTCGGCGTGGGCCTTGTCGTCTCCGAAATGATCGCCAGCCGCGCCATGATCATGGAGACGCGCAACACACTGCGCATGGCAAGCCATACGCCTGAAGAGTTCCCGATGGCTGTGCAACTGGCCGGCTGCGATCCGGAAGTGATGGCGGAAGCCGCCAAGCTCAACGAAGAACGCGGCGCGCAGATCATCGATATTAATTTCGGCTGCCCGGTAAAAAAAGTCGTCAACGGCGAAGCAGGCTCAGCGCTCATGCGCAACGAGCCCTTGGCAGCGAAGATTTTAGAGGCGACGGTCAAGGCAGTGAAGATTCCCGTCACACTCAAGATGCGCATGGGCTGGGACCACCAGTCACTCAACGCGCCGACGATGGCAAAGATCGCCGAGAACGCCGGCATCAGGATGCTCACCGTGCATGGCCGCACGCGCTGCCAGATGTATAAAGGGTCGGCCGACTGGGGTTTTATCCGCAGCGTGAAAGAGGCCGTCAAACTGCCGGTGATCGTCAATGGCGACATCACCACCTATGAGGATGTAGACAGAGCGCTCAGCGAATCCGGCGCCGACGGCGTGATGATCGGGCGCGGCAGTTACGGCAAGCCCTGGTTTCCCAATCAGGTCTGCCATTACCTTCAAACCGGTGAAAAAATTCCCGATCCTTGCCTGACCGAGCAGTTGCAGGTGGTGCTTGAGCATTACGATGCAATGCTGGCGCTTTACGGCATCCATAACGGCGTGCCGGTGGCGCGCAAACATATTGGCTGGTATTCTGCGGGGTTGCATAATTCGTCAGAGTTCCGCTTCAATGCCAACCGCACCAGCGACCCGCAGGAAGTCAAACAGCTGATCACCCGTTTTTATGCCAGCGTCATCGAACATGAGCAAAAAACCGTCCACTAAAATCCTGCATCCCAATCTTGCAGGCAATGCAGCGGCAGCCAGCCACAGCAACGAATTGCTCGCGGCACTTCCCAGCGGCATCATCACGGTTACGAGAAAATATGTCATCCGCTACGTCAATGCCGCTGCCGAACATTTTCTCGGCAGCAGTTTTACGGCATTGCGTGGTCATGAGCTGGCGCATTTCGTTTATCCGGCTACGCGCCTGCTCGAACTTATCGATGCAGCCTTTGAGCAAAAAGTGATCCTCAAGGAGCATGATTTTGTGCTATCGGGCCCGCGCATCGAATCGCGCGGCGTGACGCTGCAAGTCCTGCCACTTGATAATGCGGAAGAAGCACTGATCGTCATTGACGATCGCGGCATGGCGGGCAAATTCTCCCAACATCTGCTGCACCGTGACAATGCACGCTCAGCCAGCGGCATGGCATCCATTCTCGCTCATGAAGTGAAGAATCCGCTTTCGGGTATTCGCGGCGCGGCGCAGCTTTTGAGCAAGACGGTAAACGCCGAAGACAAAAATCTCACTACGCTTATTTGTGACGAAGTGGATCGTATCAAGAACGTTATTGAGGAAATGGAAATTTTTTCCGATCTCTCCTCGCTCGCGACGGCTCCGGTCAATATCCATGAGGTGCTGCAATATGTGCGCCCGATTGTTGAAAAAGGCAGCGGCAAAGTAACGTTTAAAGAGTCTTATGATCCTTCGATTCCTGATGTGCTGGGACATCGCGGCTTACTTATCCAGCTCTTTCTCAACATCATCAAGAACGCCGCCGAAGCCCTGTGCGAAAGCACCGATCCGGTCATCACCCTTGCGACTTCGTACCAGAGCGGCTTTCGCGTTAAACCACAGGAGAGTGCCACCAGCCTGTCTTTGCCCATCGTGATAAGCGTCGAGGATAATGGGCCAGGCATTACAGCGGATTTACATAAGAGCATCTTTGATCCATTCGTTACCACCAAGGAAGGTGGCAAAGGCCTGGGTCTTGCCATCGCCGCCAAAATCGTCGCCGATCATCACGGCAACATCGAACTCGATACAGAAATCAAGAAAGGCACGCGGTTTATTATTCACCTACCCGCCGCGTAAACAGGACTATTATGTCGCAGATTGCTTACGAATTACGCCCTGCCACCGCGCAGGAGGAGATGTACATCGCCCAGCGCCTTCGCGAGCTATCGGAAGAAGCCATCGGCGAGAAAGTCATTTTTGAACCCTTCGGATTGTTTGCCACCGAGCAGGGCAAAATCATCGGCAGTGCCGTGGGAAAGATTTATCTGCGCTGGCTGCATATCGATCTCTTCTGGGTAGACGAGGCGCATCGTCGCAAAGGCGTGGGCAAAAGCCTTATGTACAAAATTGAGAAATATGCCGTCGAAGCGGGGCTGAAGGGCATTGAGGTGTGGACGCAGAGCTGGCAGGCTCCCGAATTTTACCGCAGCATGGATTATGAAGAATTCGCCGTGCTTCCGGACTATGCCCCCGGTCGCAAGCGCCACGCCTTCCGCCGCACGATTAAAAAGGCAAGCTGATGGCGCAAATCACTGTTCTTCTCGCCGACGATGATAAGGCGATCTGCACCGTCCTTGAGCAAGCCATCCGGCGTCAGGGTTATCAGGTGCTGACCACTGAACGCGGCGAACGGCTGATGCAATGGGTGGAAGAAGGCAAAGGTGACGTGGTGATTACCGACGTGCTTATGCCCGGCTCCAACGGACTTGACCTGCTGCCCAGAATCAAAGCCAAGCGCCCTGACCTGCCGGTAATTGTCATCAGTGCACAGAACACGTTGATGACGGCCGTGAAAGCCAACCAGCTCGGCGCCTATGAGTATCTTCCCAAACCGTTCGATCTCGATACGCTGATGCAGTGCGTCGAGAAATCCATGCTGGCAAGCGGTGGCCATACGCTCAGTTTTGAAAATGCCAAAGACAAGGGTGCGGGCGCGCATATTATCGGCCGTTCCTCCGCCATGCAGGATATCTATCGCACGCTCGCACGCGTGGTGAATGTCGATCTTACCGTCATGATTACCGGCGAATCGGGCACCGGCAAAGAACTCGTTGCCCGCGCATTGCATAACCTGGGGCCGCGCAAAGCCAAATCGTTTATCGCGCTTAACATGGCGGCGATCCCGCGCGAACTCGTCGAGAGCGAACTCTTCGGCCATGAAAAAGGCGCCTTCACCGGCGCGCATGCGCGCAAATCCGGTGCGTTTGAACAGGCCGAGGGCGGCACGCTGTTTCTTGATGAAATCGGCGACATGCCGCTTCATGCCCAGACACGCTTGCTGCGCGTGCTGCAGCAGGGAGAATATTCGCGGGTGGGCGGCACTAAGACCAGTGCGTCGAACGTGCGCATCATCACCGCCACGCATCGCGATCTTGCGCAGCTGGTGAAAAAAGATGTGTTCCGTGAAGATCTGTTTTACCGCCTCAATGTAGTGCAGCTGCGCATGCCGGCGCTGCGCGAACGACGCGAGGATATTCCGGAGCTGGTGAATTACTTTCTGGCCAAGGCACATGAAAAAGGCCTGCCGCGCAAGGAATTCGCACGTGACGCCCTCACCCTGCTGCGCGCGCATCACTGGGGCGGCAATGTACGCGAACTTGAAAATCTCATCTACCGTCTGGCCACGCTATATCCCGATCCGATTATCGACGCACCCATCGTCCATAAGGAACTTGCCGATAGCAATTCACAACATGAGCAGACCGATACGCCGCTGAGCGAACTCGTGCGCAGGCATGTGGCCGCGTATTTCAAGAGCCATGAAGGCAGTCTGCCCTCGCCCGGCGTGTATGACCGCCTCATGCCGCTCATTGAGAAGCCGCTCATTGAAATCACGCTCGCCGCCACCCAGGGCAACCAGCTCAAGGCCGCCGATGTGCTGGGAATGAACCGTAATACGCTGCGCAAAAAGATTGTCGAGCTGGGCATTGCGCCCGCACGCAAATCTGCACGTAAAAACGCCGCTGACTGACCCCAAACACCTCTCGCTCAGGCCCTATTTATTTGACGCCGCAGGCAGTTCGCGGTACTCACATCTCTCATGACGAAATCGTCCTCGCATCGCTGGCTTTCCTCGCTGTTGCGCACACGTACCCTTGCCAGTGCGCTGGTGCTTGCCGCGCTTGCCTCTTTCATCGCCACCTATATTTCCATTACGCGCCATTCGGGCGCGCTGGCACCGGATGCCAAAATCATCGTGGCGCTGATTCTGGTCAACCTGACCTTGCTGCTTACGCTGGGCGGCATTGTCGCACGCCGCGCCGTGCGCCTGTGGGCATCGCTAAAGGAAGGCTCGGTAGGCTCGCGCCTGCAAACCCGCGTGGTAGCGATGTTCACCATCGTTACTATCGTGCCCACTATCATCGTGTCGGTATTCTCGGCGCTATTTTTCAATTTCGGCATTCAGTCCTGGTTCGATGAACGCGTATCCACCGCGCTTGAAGAATCGGTCCGCGTTGCCCAGTCCTATCTCAATGAGCATAAAAGCCTTATCCGCGCAGACGCGCTTGCCATGGCCGGCGATCTGAATCATGAGCTCGACAATAATGTCGCCCCCGGACTGCTCAATAATATCATCAACACACAAGCCGCGCTGCGCTCGCTTGATGAAGCAAGCATCTTCCAGCAGGAACGCAACCAAAGGCAGTTCCTGGCGCAGACGCAGCTTACCTTTTCGCTCGCATTTGAACCGTTGCTGCCAC